>PVMK01189339.1_pt2 | contig 49035 bp, 40 predicted proteins | sample 1853481 | NCBI WGS metagenome assembly PVMK01 (sample SAMN08533507, study PRJNA380276) | Marine sediment metagenome, whole genome shotgun sequencing project.
AGAGATCATTAAAAAAGTTTCTGAACACATCAAAGGGCAATGGTAGAAGTTCCTCCGACAGGCTCATATAATTCCGGGCCCAGAGTGTCAGAACAAAATTTTTATGTGTTAGATCCCCCTCCGAAACCAGTTCGGGTTCTGTGTTCATAAGGGGGAGAATTTCGTCAAAGGCGACAATTTCATTTAATATATTTTCAGTATCCTTGATGTCTTGTATGGCGACAAATTCCCTGTAAAGCACACCTGTTTTATAATTGTCATAAAACAGCGGTTTTTTTATCAAAAGCCCTCCCAGTACCCCCATCCAATCTTGGCCCCAGAAGCCCAGAAGTAATCCGTTTCTTTTAAACCAGCTCTTTTCCAGCCATTTTTCGGCACGCCACTTGAGTTCAAGGGCAAGCCCGAATCCCACTTTAAAAATACTTGAAAGAGGGTGCTTTTGTATCACTGCGGCACAACGGCCCGCATCGAGATCCTCGTCATCTTCGGTTAGCTTCTCGAGTCCAATATTTATATATCCGCAAGCCTTTTTTACGGTATTTTTAAGTTCGTCTTTTTCCCGGATTTTTTTTTGATCCGCAGAAATAATCAGGTTGCACAGACCGGCAAACTCGATCTGAATTTGCTCCAGAACATCATCGAGCTCGATTTTTTTTAATGCGTTCGTAAAATAGTCCTCTTGTTCCAGCAACCCGGTGTGATAGAATGGAACAGGAAAGAACAGTTTTCGTTCAGGCTCTGAAGTGATAAATTTGGTGAGCTGTTTTTTAAAATCCTGTATTTTCAGCGGCTGATAGATGCCGACGGCCTCCTCATACGGAAGGAATCCTTTTTCCGCCAGTCTTACATTTTTCAGTCGACAGGCTTCTTCTTCAGCCTCTGCCGGTATAATGCTGGACGTCTCCAGCAGAACATTCTGATATGTGAAGTGATCATAGGCTGAAAGCGTTTTAAAAAATTTTGAAAGAAAATCGTCTCGGTGATTTTTTGCCGTCTTCTCCCGATCGCTTAAATCGGATTCCAGGTCAAAGGGTTCGTCGAGAAACTTTACATAAAAAGTGTCGTCGAACGTAAAAAACGCATCATCAAAGTCGGATGGGTCCTCATCGGTTTTTCTGATCTTTATCTCGATATTTTTGAATAAATAGAATTCTATGAACTCGGTCTTCTGATCGAGAAACCATTTTACAAATCGATTCGGATCTATTTTAAACAGCAGGTCAAACCACTTTGTTACAGATGCAAGATCAATTCGATCTTTTTCCCATACCTCAAGATCGACGATATATTCCCATTGCTTGTCGGATGCAAGACGAAGAAGTGGAAGAGAGTCTTCAATCCCGATATCATGGATTAAAAAATAAAAATCTTCTTCTGAGAGTGAATGGACCAGGGCCGCTGATTGCGGCGAGTCGAGAATCGCATCAAGGGTTTTTTCAGGGGACAAAGAAAGGATTTCTTTTCTCTGCCGGGCTAAATTTTTGATTCGCGCGATGATTTTTTTATTTTCTTTATTTTGGTTCATCGATGATTACCGGTCCGGCTCCAGGGTGCAAATTTCAGAAGCAGCAGTATCCCTGGAGCAGCGATTAACGTACAGAGTATAAAAAAGGTTTCCCAGCCGAACTTTTTGACCATAAAGCCGGTCGGTGCTGAAGCTATCACTCTGGGAACCCCCATGAGGCTGCTGAGGAGCGCATATTGTGTGGCGGTAAATTTTTTGTTGGTAATACTCGCCATAAAAGCAACAAAAGCCGCGGTTCCCATTCCGCTGCTGAAGTTCTCAAAGGCAATGACCGCTGACAGTGCAGGAAGGCTGTTGCCGATTCGCGCCAGTATTGCAAAACCTGCGGTGGACATGGCCTGAAGAAAACCAAAAATCCAGAGACTTCGGTTAATTTCAAGCCTGAGCATAATCATGCCACCGATCAGCGTGCCGCCGACAGTGGCCCAGAATCCGAAAAGTTTTACCACAGCGCCGATTTGGGTTTTTGAAAAACCGATGTCAAGATAAAACGGTATGGTCATGGCGCTGGCCATTGTGTCGCCGATTTTGTATAAAAGAATAAAGGCCAGTATCCAGAGTGCGCCCTGCCGATGGAAGTATTCAGTCAAAGGATCAAAGACCGCTTCCTTTATGGTTTTCGGAGTTCCCGCATGAATCTCAGGCTCCGGTGCCAGAAGGGTGGTTGCAACCCCCGGCAGCAGGCAGACCGCCATTATCTGATAGACCATGGAAAACGGTATGTGGTCTGCCATGATCAGGCCGCCGCCGGAAGCCAGGAGCATTCCTACCCGGTATCCGTTGACATACAGCGAAGAGCCCAACCCCAACTCTTCATCCGGAAGATCTTCTCTTCTATACGCATCAACAACAATATCCTGGGAAGCGCTGAAGAAGGTTACCAGAAAAGCGACAAAGACCACCATCCAAGGGCTTTTTCCCGGATCCGTGAAACCCAGACCCGTGATCGAAAGAATCAAGGCCGTTTGAGCGACAAGGAGCCACCCTCTTCTGCGGCCCAAAAAGGGCAAGGTAAAACGATCCAGAATCGGTGCCCAGAGAAACTTCAACGTATAGGGAAGGCCCACCAGGGCCATCATTCCTATTACCGCCAGATCCACCCCTTCTTCTTTCATCCAAGCCTGCAATACGGTTATGGTCAGAAGAAGCGGCAGTCCACAGGAAAAACCCATAAGAAGGGCGACCAGCATGCGGCCGCTGCAAATTACGTTAAGTATGGGTTTAATATTATAATTCCTCAAGTTGAGACGGTGTTACGACCGGGCCGTATGTATTTCTCAGCGCCGCAAGGCCTTCCCTTTGCGCTTTAAGAATTTCGAACAGTTTTTCGGGAATATCGGGTTCTTTCCCATATGCCTCTAACTGCATGTCTATTCTGGAAACGATATTGTCTATGTACAGAGAAAACTGCTTAACATACAGTTCTTCGGTATATTCTTTGTCGATTATCGTTTTAAACAGATTTTTCAAATCATCGAAAGTCGGCAGATTTCCTACGGGGGTTTTGATCACATCTACTTCATTGTGCGCAAGTCTTTCCAGCCAGGCCAGCCAGACTTTTACATCCCTTTTTTCTCCGATCAACTTGCTGGAAGTGCCGCCTCTGGCTTGATCCGTAAGAAAATAATTTAATCCTGCCATTACAGGTTTTTTGTCTTGGGCTATTTTATCATTTCCGAAGAATTTAAATTGAGCATCCATATATTCTGCCAGGGATCCGGGGATAAAAGGGGCATTGGCCCACGGGGCCCGTTTGACTCCGGTTGCTCCGACTTCAGTAGCCGTTGCCGCAGACACAATGCAGGCACCGATGACGACCCCTTCATCCGAGCTTTGAGCCGCCCAGACCGGCGGCATGGTGTTACTGTCCCTACCGCTGTATGTAATCACTCTTGTTTCAACGCCGTTGGGATCCTCCGACATTGGTGAATAATTTGCCAGAGCAGATGAGGTTAAGGTACATCTTGAATTGGGGTGAGATATAGGTATCTCTTTTCCATCTTCATCGGTTATCCCTTTTTCCCAGGCGCCTTGAAAGTTTTTTCCGCGAAGGGGAGGGTCTTCTCCATTTCCGGTCCAGTGGGGGACGCCGTTTTCATCGATGAGGAGATTCGACCATATAACTTCTGTTCCGGGTTCCCGCAGGAGTTTCATAAGATACGGATCCCCTTCCCAGTTTACATCTTCGACAATTCCGAAGATGCCGCATTCGGGGTTGATGGATCGGATGCCGCCGTTTTCATCGATCCACATCTGTGCAAGGTCGTCACCGACAAAATGATGGCCTGCCATGGCGGTTGTCGTTTTTCCGCATCCGCTGGGGGCGGCACCGGTGCACCAGGTTATGCGGCCTCCAGGAGCTTCGATACCGGTAATGAACATATGTTCCGACAGCTCATTGCCTCTGTTCTCATACACGGCTTTGTCTACGGAAAACCGGTGGTTTCCTTTTTTCAGCAGCAACGTATTTCCGGCGTAGGTACAATTAAAACTGTATGTGGTTTGATGACTTCGATCCATGAATACCCGTGCATTGGGCAGATCTTCGGGTCTGTTCCGCCCTTCACTGTGGATATTGGTGTAAAAGTGACCCCGTCTGTCCACCTCCTTGTCAAAATCAGAGAAAGCGTTTCTGTAAAGGATTTCAGCACTGTGGGATACATACGCTGAACTGGTGATCTCCAGTGCCGGGTTCGATGCCGGCGAGCCGATGGGCCCACGCATATAAAATCCGACGATCATGGTTTTGCCGCGCATAATACCTGCCATTTTGTCCCGAATATCTATCAGGGCTTTTGCCCGGTCCATTTTGTTGGCAAGAGAGCTGATATCTTCCCCTTCATTGGAGATATAATAGGTGCGATCGATAATCCTTCCCTGTTCATCTTTGAGGTCAAAATGGATGGTGTGTCCGTCCATTGGGAGGTTGGCTTCTTCTCCATTTTTCAACGCCATCTCCCTGATAAACGCTTTGTCCGACTCAGATCCAGTATTGATAAAAACAGTTTCAGGATCACACATGGCTATTGAATTTGCTATTTTAACAACAATTTCAGAATGTTTTATTTCCTTTATCCTCGATAGATTTTTTTCGTCTAATCTCTTTTCAAAAAGTCGCATTGCTGCTTCAAAAGTTGTGATGCCTCCAATATCGACAGCAATATCTATACCTTTCTTTTTTTGGAACATGCAGATTCTCCTTGATATGAATTACCATTCTCGGTTTTTTTAACGCTATGTTTGATGGTCTTCATGGGTTTGCCGGCTAATATGAACCGATGATAATATCTTTTAATTTTCTTTTGGGCACATGATGAACACCCTTGTTGTCCCGCCAGTAGCGGATCGCGTTGTCACTGCCAACAGCCTCGATTACGATTTCTTCTTTGGGTTTTCCGATTGCGATGACGAGGGGTATTTTAAACCGGGAGTCAATATTGAGAATGTCCCGGAGCTTTTGCCGTTTTATCGATGCGATCATACAGCCGGCAAGCCCTTTTTCTCTGGCGCCTAAAAGAATACTCTGGCCGGCGATACCGCAGTCGTATCCAACATAATCATTGGTTTTTTGTGAATCACTAAGAATAATGATATATCCCGAAGGTCTTTCCCCTTCCCCGGGACCCGGCCAGCCCATCGATATAACCTGCCCAGCCCAGACACGGAAAAATCAGAGCATTCTTTTGAGGATTGGCGGAAAGAATATATTTTAATGGTTGTAAGTTTCCTGCCGATGCCGAGAGTCTTGCAAGGTCGACGAGTTCAGTTAAGGTTTCCAGGTCCACAATGTGTTCCTGGAAAAATCTGCGGCAACTTCTGTTTTTTCTAATCAAATCTGCGATCATAAAATTTGACTCCCCATTTTTCTCGATGACTTTGATTGAAAAAAATATGACGGACTTGTAAAAAGTTTTTTGTGAGCGATTTCTGATCATTTGGGGATATAGTGTTTCAAGTGGTGATGCGTTAAAAATTTCAAGCTGTTTGAGGAGCTTGCGACGAGTTCTTGAAATTTAGCAGCACCGCTTGAAACACCCCCAAATGATCACTGAGCGAGCAAAAGACTTTTTACGAGACCATCAAATATAACTTTAAAAATTAAATTTTTTACAAATTTTATCGATTTTGTTTGCACCCATCAAGGGATTAACCATGTAGTTTCTCCTGCACGGGCATATTTTGACGGATCCAGATAAGGACCTTATCAAACTCATCTTTGAGTTCGGCAAGTGCTTTTCCCCGGTGACTTACACGGTTTTTTTCTTGTCTGGTTAATTCAGCGAATGTTTTTTTATAGGGTGGATAATAGAAAACGGGATCGTATCCGAATCCACTTGAACCTGCAGGCACTTCAGTGATCAGCCCTTCACAGCGCGCTTCATATGTCAGAGCAGGGCCTGTTGGAACGGCGATGGATATGACGCATTCAAAAGCTGCCTTGCGGTTGGACACTCCTTCCATTTCGCTGAGCAGCTTTAAATATCTTTGTTCATCGGTTGCGTTTTTCCCTGCATAGCGCGCGGAATGAATGCCGGGAGCACCTTTCAAGGCTTCCACCGTCAGTCCCGAATCGTCAGCCAATGCCGGCAACCCGAGGATTCGGGCTGCGAAACTCGCTTTTTTGTATGCATTTTCATCAAAGGTGTCGCCGTCTTCTTCCAGATGAGGGATTGGGCCAAAGTCATCTATATTTTTAATATCAATCGGAAAATCTTTAAAAAGATCTTTGATTTCTTTTGTTTTACCTTTGTTACGTGTGGCAATAACAAGTATAATTTGATGTTGCACGCGAACCTCGATTCAGGATAAATTCGATTTTACGAAGCCGTCATTTATTGATTGCTGTATAATATTAAGGAAAATAAATAGTATAATTCATGGTTAGATATTTGTAAAGTTTTTTCAATTGCTTGTTGGCTCGCAGAAAATTCTTTACACGGCCGGCTGTGCCGGTATATTATTTGAACCTTGCGAGCGCCAATTTTTCCGAATCTGTCGCGTTGACAAACACATGAAGTCGTCTAAAATTACAAAGTTAACCATAAGGAAAAAACAATGCACAAACTACTTGCCGTGGATCCCGGTCAAAAGATGCTCCTTTTAGGCAACGAAGCCATTGCCAGGGGCGCGATCGAGGCCGGAGTCGCCGTTGCAACAACATACCCGGGAACACCCTCTTCGGAGATTTCACTGAATTTTTTTCAGATGTCCCAAGAAGGCGACCTTTATTTTGAATACAGCACCAACGAAAAGGTGGCGCTTGAAGTAGCGGCCGCTGCTGCAAATTCCGGAGTTCGCAGCATGTGCGTGATGAAACATGTGGGTATGAATGTGGCTGCCGATGCTCTTATGACACTGGCATATCTGGGTGTTAAAGGCGGCCTGGTGATTCTTACAGCTGACGATCCTTTCATGTTTTCAAGCCAGAACGAACAGGATAACCGGTATTACAGTAAGTTTGCCGGCCTTCCCATGCTGGAGCCGTCTTCCGCACAGGAGGCAAAAGATATGGTGGCTTTTGCATTCGATTTGTCCGAAAAACTTCAGCAGCCGGTTATCTACAGAACCACCACCCGGATAAATCATTCCACCGAGGTCGTGGTGCTGGGCGATATACAGTCACCCATAACAAAAGGTGATTTTACAAAAGATCCTTTCAATTATGTGCCGGTTCCTGCAGTTTCCAGAAATCTCCATATCAAACTGCTTGAAAAATTAGAAACGGCTGAAACGATTTCCGAAACGTCTGAGTACAATTTTATCACCGGGGACGGTGCATGGGGAATTGTCTGCAATGGTGTGAGTTACAAATATGTTTCCGATGCTGTGAAAGATCTGAATATCGCGGACAAAGTTAAAATATTCCGCGTCGGATTTTCACACCCCATGCCCCGGGTTTTGATCATAGACTTTTTAAAAGGGTGTGAAAAGGTGCTGGTCGTTGAGGAAGGCGAGCCTTTTATGGAAGAGACCATCAAGGCATTTGCTCAGGAAGAAAGTTTGACGCTCCCCATAAATGGGAAAGGGAATGACCTTTTCTCACGTCTCTACGAATACAACCCGGCACTGGTCAGACAATGTTTGGCCACATATTTTGACGTGACATACAAACCGGTGGCAGGTGTCAATCTCTCTGATGTTCCCGAAATCCCCCAGCGTCCCCCCAGCCTCTGTGCCGGGTGTTCCCACAGGGCCACTTTTTATGCGGTTAACAAGGCAGCAGAGGGCATGGAAACGATTTGTCCCACGGACATCGGTTGCTATACCCTCGGATTTATGCCGCCGCTTTCCGCGGGAGATTTTTTAATATGTATGGGGGCTTCCGTGGGGACATCATGCGGTTTTTCAAAGGTAACAGACAAAAAGGTCATCTCTTTTATCGGGGATTCCACTTTTTTTCATACCGGAATACCCGGGTTGATTAACGCCGTCTTTAACAACCACAATTTTACGCTGGTTATTCTTGACAATGGCATTACTGCCATGACCGGGCATCAGCACCATCCAGGGGTCGATATGAAAGCGCTTGACATGGAAGGCTATGCTCATGTGTCCATCGAAGAAATCGTAAGGGCTGTGGGTGTGCCGCATGTTTCCGTCATTCGACCATACCGGGTTAAAAAGAGTATTGAATCCATCAAAGAGGCCCTTAATTTTAAAGGTGTTTCGGTGGTTATTTCAAAGGAGGGCTGCACGCTGTTTGCCAAGGCTCTCAAGAAACCACGTGGAAGGTCTTTTTTTGTCAGTGAAAAATGTAAAAACCACAAAGACTGCATCAATGAGCTGGCATGCCCGGCTTTTTTCATTGAGGATAACAGGGTTAAAATCGATCCTGCCTTGTGTTCGGGCTGTACGGTCTGTGCCCAGATTTGCCCGGAGCATGCTATTTTACCCTTAAAGGATGATGCCTGAATTTCTCATGAAGATTTTATACTATCTTATAGACAATCAGAATTTTATCCGGTTACCAACGGATTTTTCCGGTGAGGTAAACGGAACTGTTTTTTAAAGATACCACAACGGACGGAAATAAAATGAATCCAACAAGATTAATCATTGTGGCTGTGGGAGGGCAGGGAAATCTTCTGGCCTCCAAGGTTATCGGAGAATCCGCACTTCTTGCGGATGTCCCGGTTCGCATGAGTGAAATACACGGTATGGCCCAGAGGGGCGGCGTGGTTGAAAGCAGCATTGTGTTCGGGACCGCTCAAAGTACCATTATCTCAGACGGCGAGGCTGACGTGCTGGTGGGATTTGAGCCTTCGGAAACCCTTCGAGCCTTGAACAAATGTAATTCCAACACCGTAGTGATTACCAACCTTGCGCCGCTTCCGCCGTTTACGGTTGCAGTGGGGAGCGGCATTTATCCTGACCTGGATGTGCTCCAGTCATTGATTAAGGCCAAGACGGCAAACCTTATTGCCTTTGATGCTGAGGCGCTTGCCATTGAAGCCGGAAATGTTTTGTCGGTGAATATGGTTCTCTTGGGTGCCCTGATACAGACCGGCAAAATTCCATTGTCTTTGGAAACGGTAAAAGAAGCGATTAAAACTAAAACAAAAAAAGCCTTTGTCGAATCGAACTTAAAGGCTTTCGATCTCGGTTTTTCCGCGGCAAGCCAACTCGGTTAATGGGGTTTTGTCGATAAAAACTCCCCGACCCTAACTTACTTATCTTGAATAGAAAAAATGTATTTCGAAAATATCATACCAATGAGAAATTCTTTTCCATAGGGCTGTCTATTCCCCCTTTTGACCTCACCGAAAAAACTGTGGGGTTAGCGTAAAAGGTCGTGCCAAGTTGACATGCTATTAATTCGCAGGTTACTTGGGACCTTGAAAGGACAAAGAGAGATGAAAAAGATCAAGCTCTTTCTAGATCCTATTTTGTATTACATGGAAGATAGTTCCGGTTTTGCGAGTTTATGCTATATCGATTTGCTCAAGGGCGAAGTTGTATTGCCGGATGTTGATGAGGATATCAGTGATGAAGATGCGGAGAATGAAGATCGATATTTTCATATTGAACCCATCTTAAGCCATGAGGGATATGAAATAATGCAAGATTTTGCTGCATCAGTGGAATCCGATGAAATAAGAGATCAAATGTTTGATGCCCTTGAACGAAAGAAACCTTTTTTTAACTTCAAAAGTACGCTCGCAGATTATCCGGATTTACAAAAAAATTTTTTTGAATATAAAGACAGTAGATTAAAAGAGATTCTTAAAGACCGGCTTGCTGAGTGTGGTTATGAATTAGAAGAAAAAACCACCCAAAATTCGGATGAGCACTGACAGGTGTCTTGTCTGTACCCATTCATGAGTAGCATTTGGGACGGCCTAACGGTTTATCGGGAAGCGCGTCGAAATGGATATTGTTCCGGTCGATTATCAAGGAATTGTGGTGCTCGTGAGGTAGAATTGAGGCATCACAAAGCCAGATTGTGGACGCCACCCAATATAACATTTTCACATTTTGTGATACGGCATGGGTATTTAAAGAGAACGGGGAACGTTAAAAGAATGTCCGACTTTCGTCGTATACCTCTTGCCATTAAATATTGGTATCTCCATAGTTTACACGCCTTTTCTCCCTGTCCGGCCATATAATCTTTGTGTATTTGAAGATGCCGCCTGACGTTCAGGTTGTCTTCGAGTATCCATTCTGCAAGGTCGGAGAGCGGCATCTTTCCTGATACCGGAGAAAAAAGAATGTGATCTTCGGGAAAATCCGGAATCTATTGGGTGGAACGGTTTTGAACCCACGATGTAGCCAGTATCACATTGATGCGAGCTGTTTGAGGTTTTTTCAACCCGGAACGTTGAACTCTGCCTGTTGGAGCGTAGCGGAAATCCCGTTATCGGGGTCCCGTCGGGCAGATTGACGGGGAACTGCTCAACCTGGGTTATATTAAGTTGAAATTCGCAAGTAAACGAACATTTGCTCTATCATGGCATTGTGTGGTATCTGTTGTCTGTTGGTTTTTTACAGATTTTACGTACAAATCGGAATTGGCAGAATAATGGACCGTATCCGTTTAATGAAAAATGTTGTTCAGGAGTATGTATGGGGGTCGTACACCGCCATTCCCGAACTTCTCGGCCATGACTTTCCGGCAAGCACGCCCCAGGCAGAGCTATGGATGGGCGCTCATCCCAAGGCACCCTCTATGATAAAATGTGATGGTGTGTGGCGCTCCTTGTTGGAATTGATCTCGAAAGATCCCCAAGATATTCTTGGGGAAAAGGTTGCTGAAAAATTTGATGACCGGCTTCCGTATCTTTTTAAGGTTCTGGCTGCGGCAAAACCCCTGTCCATTCAAGCCCATCCCAGCCTGATTCAGGCAAAAGAAGGTTTTGAAAGGGAAAACAGACTCGGGATTCCTTTAGATGCATACAACCGTAATTATAAGGATGATAACCACAAACCCGAGTGCATTTGCGCAATGACCGATTTCTGGGCTTTGAATGGATTTCGAAAAATTTCCGGCATCCTTTCTCTGATGGACAAAATTTGTCCCCCGGGCATGAAAACGTCCCTCGGTCTTCTTCGTGAACAGCCGGATTCCATGGGCCTAAAAAATTTTTTCCAGGCTATGATGACCATGGATGGAAAGCAGCAGGAGGAAATCATCGCGGATGCCATTAAAAATGTACAAAATTTTGCAGATGACGACCCGGCTTATAAATGGATGATTAATCTTCACAAGGAATACCCGAAGGATATCGGTGTGTTTTCCCCTATAATGTTGAACCTGATCTGTCTAAAACCCGGTGAGGCCATGTTCCTTCCGGCCGGAGAACTTCACGCTTATCTGGACGGCGTTGGAATAGAGCTAATGGCAAACTCGGACAACGTATTAAGGGGAGGGCTGACCCCCAAGCATATTGACGTGCAGGAGCTGTTGAACGTTCTTAATTTTGAAGAACGTGAAATAAATATCCTTTTAGCCGGAAAAATCGACGAATGTGAATGCGTATATGAAAGCCTTGCTGAAGAGTTTTTTCTGTCTGTTATTTCTGTAAAAGATGATATCGGCTATCACAGCGCTGACAGCAGGAGCGTTGAAATCATCCTTTGTACAGATGGGAGTGGAACGATTACGGACCTTGGCAAAAATAATAACGTTTTCGTTGAGCGGGGAAAATCGATTATTATCCCTGCAGTTGTGGAAAAGTACCGTATCGAAGGGAATGCCACCTTCTACAAAGCGGCGGTTCCGCTGTAAAAACGCGATACCCATATTTTGGCTCAACAGGACAGAAAAAAGTCTTGACATGAAAAATTTGATAAGATAATTATTGCAAAAATCTTATTTAAAACAAGGAAAACAGATGGTGCATAATATATCGGGCAGGTATTATTTTTATTATTGGTATTTTTTTAATACCGGTCTGCCTGGGGTGCGCTGACACAAGAACAACTTGCAAAGCGAAAATAACCGTGGGTAGACAGAAAACCCCACGGTTTTTTGTTTTTAAGGGCCGTGGAGAAAAAACTTCACGGCTTTTTTTGTTTTCAAAGGAGGATTGTAACATGACGTATTTAGGTAAACGTATCCGAATTGAGCGGATAAAAAACCGGAATACAGGAAGAACCGTAATTGTTCCAATGGATCACGGCATTTCAATGGGCCCTATCGACGGCCTGAAGGATATGAAGGATGCCATCCAAAAAGTGGCGGAAGGGGGCGCAAATGCCATCGTGGAACACAAAGGCCTTGTGGGTGAAGGGCATCGCGGGAAGGGTAAAGATATCGGTCTGATCATCCACCTGTCTGCATCTACTAGCCTTTCGCCGTATCCCAATGTCAAAACCCTTGTATGTACGGTCGAAGAGGCGATCAAGCTGGGTGCAGATGCCGTATCCATACACGTAAATCTTGGGAACGGACAGGAAAAAGAGATGTTGCATGATTTCGGCCATGTAAGCAATGAGGCCCGTATATGGGGAATTCCGTTGCTTGCGATGATCTATCCCAGAGGCGAAAAGATTAAGGACGAGTATGATGTAAATGCGGTAAAACATGCTGCACGTGTTGGAAGAGAGATGGGTGCGGATATTGTTAAAGTTTCATATACCGGCTCTGTGGAAACGTTTAAAGAAGTTGTGTCCGGTTGTTCGATTCCCGTGGTGATTGCCGGCGGCCCTAAAATGGATTCCGACCGGGATATCCTCGAAATGGTAAAAGGTTCCATCGACGCCGGCGGTGCCGGTGTTTCCATCGGCAGGAATGTGTTTCAGCATGAGAACCCGACGCGCATGGTACAGGCGATTTCAGCCATTGTGCATGATAACAGCAGCGTGGAAGATGCACTGAAAATTCTGGGGTAGTATTCGGGTTGAGGTTTTAAAAGGGGAAAAATACGATGCAAAAGATATGGGTAAAGGTGGATCCCTGGGACAAGAACATGGTGACCACTGCACTTGAAGGCGGTGCGGACGGTATTGTGATTCCAAAGGGATTTTCCGAAAAAGTTAAAGCTCTGGGAAGAATTGAGACCATTTCCGAAGACGGTGATTTAAAGCTCGGAAAAGATGTGGTCTTTTTCGAGATCAAAAGCGGCGAGGATGAAGAAGAAATTGTTAAGCTCAGTCAGACAAAGCGAGTCATTCTTCAATGCAGTGACTGGACAATCATCCCCCTTGAGAACCTGATCGCCAAAGGCGCTGATGTCATTGCCCAGGTTAAGAATCTTGACGAAGTGCAGACGGCTTTCGGTATTCTCGAAAAAGGCGTGGGGCACGTTCTTTTCTACGCAGACGATGTGGTGGAACTGAAAAAGGTGCTTTCCTGGCTTCATTCAGAAGGAGATAAAATTTCCCTTCAGACTGCTGAGATCGTTGAGGTCAGACCTGTGGGAATGGGAGACCGGGTCTGTGTGGATACCTGCACATCCATGGGCATGGGCCAGGGGATGCTGGTGGGAAACAGCAGCAGTGCTCTGTTTTTAATTCATTCCGAAAGCATTTCCAATCCGTATGTCTCTCCAAGACCTTTCAGGGTTAATGCAGGTCCGGTGCATTCATACACCAGAATCCCAGGGGGAAAAACGAGGTATCTTTCAGAGCTTTCGGCAGGAGATCAGGTGTTGGTAGTTGACTTTAAAGGGAATACATCAACCGGCATTGTGGGGCGCTTAAAGATCGAGAAACGTCCATTGATGCTTATAAAAGCGGTTTTTGACGGCAAAGAGATTGCAACCATTGTTCAAAACGCAGAAACCATCCGGCTGACCGATCCCGAAGGCAAGGCATTATCGGTTGTGAGCCTCGTTCCCGGCGACAAGGTTTTGGTGGCCGTGGAAGAGGGCGGACGGCATTTCGGTATCAAGATAGAAGAGTCTATCATGGAAAAGTAGAGGTTCGTCTTTTGAAAAGGGTGAAAAGGGAATTAAGAATAAGGAATACCGAGGGGCATCAGTTCGATGATTGAGATAAAATTGCAGAAAATTCATAACAGTGAAGTCACTGTTCCGGGTTCAAAGAGCTATACGCACCGGATACTCATATCTGCAGCCCTGTCTGACGGAATTTGCACCATATACAACGGACTTAAAAGCGAAGATACACTCCTCACCCTGGGAGCTTTAAGGCAGATGGGCATAAACATCCATGAAAAGGATGACCGTTTTGTGGTGCACGGTACAAAAGGGATGTTGAAGCCTTGTATCGATCCTGTCTACCTTGGAAATTCCGGAACTTCAGTGCGCCTTTTAACCGCCGTGACAGCTCTGGGACAAGGGGTTTACACCCTTACGGGGACCCAGCGGATGGGAGAGCGGCCCATCCAGGATCTGTTGGACGGCCTTGTTCAGATGGGGGTGGACGCACGGTCGGTAAAAGCCAATGGATGCCCTCCCGTTGAAGTCAAAGGGGGTAGAATCTTGGGAGGCGGTGTTGCGCTGAAGTGCGGCGTCAGCAGTCAGTTTCTTTCCGCCCTGCTTCTGATAGCGCCTTACACAACACAAGGGGTTAAAATAAATGTCATCGAAGGGCCTGTATCCAGACCCTATGTGGATATGACTGTGGATGTCATGGAAGAACTCGGCGTTGAGGTCCAACGTGATGGTTATGAATATTTCAGTGTCGCCGGGGGACAGATCTACAGGGCAGGGTCGTATGAAGTGGAACCGGACTGCTCACAGGCCGGATATTTCTGGGCGGCCGCCGCAATATCCGAGTCGGATATCAAAGTAAAGGGAACCACCACAAAATCACGGCAAGGTGATGTCCGTTTTACAGAACTTCTTGAAAAAATGGGGTGTAACATCGAGCATGGGGCGGACGGCATCACCGTCTCCGGCAGACCCCTTTCGGCGATTACGGCGGATATGTCCGATATGCCGGATATGGTTCCCACGCTTGCCGTGGTCGCAGCCTTTGCAAAGGGAACTACGGTTATCAAAAATGTGGGGCACCTGAAAGCCAAAGAGAGCGATCGTTTGGGTTCCGTTGTAAAAGAGCTTTCCAAAATCGGCATTGACGCAAGCTGCAGCGAAACCGGCATGAAAATCGAAGGCGGCCACCCACATGGTTCTGAAATCGATACGTACGGGGATCATCGAATGGCCATGAGTTTTGCACTTGCCGGCCTAAAAATTCCCGGTATTGTTATCCGGGATGAAAGGTGCGTTGAAAAATCGTTTCCGGATTTCTGGAATGTATTTGAAAGCCTGTATCGCAGGTGAACAAAATTATACCTAAACTGATCGGTTCCAGGTTCAGGGTTCAAAGTTCAAGGGTTACAACCGATTGAAACTGCTCAAAATATTGATCAAAATCCGGAATGTCTGCCATAACCTATTGGGTGGAACAGTTTTGAACCCCACGATGAAGCCAGTATCACCTTTATACGAGCTGTTTGAGGTTTTTCCAACCCGGAACGTTGAACCCTGAACCGCTCAACCTAGGTTATAGATAGAATGTTGCTGTACAGACAAGGCCTGGGTGGATGATCATGTGCAAGAAGCCTTGGATGGTCCCTATACGAACCTACCCATGGATCTGCTTTAGTACACGGCCGTTTCCCGACCTGAAAACAGCAACGGTCAGGTAGACTGAAAGTGCGAGAAAAGCTGCATCCCATAAAATAGTTTCGATGTTAATGGAACTTCCCGAAGACGTGGAAAAACACCCGCAATTTATATCGAGGCCCCGTGCCATATTTAATATTAATGCCCCCACATACGATACCAGCAGGATATTGCTCAGTATAACAGTACCCGGCATCCAGAACCCGACCCAAAAAAAGATTCCCATTATAAGCTCGAGCATGGGCAGAACAAGGGCCGTTAAATTTATGAGACCATCCGGTAAGATCTGATAGCTATAGATGATTTTGGAAAATGCTGCCGGGTGCAAGATCTTGTCATAGCTGGCATATATAAATATCCCTCCCAGAATCCACCGTGCACCATAGTATAGAAAGCGGGAAAGATTATTTCTTTTTTTATCCATTTTTGCGCGAACCCTTGGGGTGCCCATTGAAAATGTTCAACTGTCGTTAACCTTGTCCGGCAGTCGAACTGCCGGATTCTATGGGAAGACCTGCTTCTTTCCATAGGGTCCAGCCGTTTATCAGTATCCTGACATTACTAAAGCCCATATCGAGCAGAAAGATTGCAAGGTCGTGGCTCAATTCGCAGGTTTCTCCGTCACAATAGGTAATGATCGGTGTATCCGGAGAAATATCCTCTGTCACCCGCATAAAGTTCCGGTCGACCTCATTCCAGGGGAGACCAAGTGCCCCTTTGATGTGCCCTTTTTCATAATCGTCTTGAGGACGTGCGTCGATGAAAACAACAGACTGCTGAAAAAATAACTTTTTTGCTTCAGGCAGAGATATATCAAGCCGTTTGCCGGAGGGGCCTATCAACCGGGCTTCCGGAGACCAGTTGCCGAACAGCTGTAAGCGATCGTTTCGCAAATAATTGATGGAAAACGCCAGCAGAGAAGCAAGAACGATCAGGGCGCTGCATTGCCAAATGGCCTGTAAACATTTCTGTTTGAGCATTTTAAATCTCTTATTGAAAAGCCTAAGCGGTAGTGTTTCGCTTCTTTTGGGAAAAGATGCATTATCTTTAGCAAAAAAGTCAATGCTTATAAATGTTCATACTCCCTTTAAGCTGAATCTTCGATTTTGGTGACACTTTTATGGAAGTCAAAGTACAATGAACCATAACGATCTGCAACAGTTAAAATCGTCTTGATAAAGACACTTGAAGGTTGAAATTAAGTATTTTAAGCTGTATAAATCATTTTATCATCGGTTTTCATGAAAACAATGTGTTTATAATGGTTTTGAAGAAGAAAGCTGATTCCGATATAAAGAAAGGATAAATGCGGAAAGAATTTCTGCCGTTTTCCCGGCCGAGCATTGATGAAGCGGATATTGCCGCCGTCGGCGAGGTGCTGCGCTCAGGATGGATTACCACCGGTCCCAAGAATGCCGAATTTGAAGATAAGTTCTGCGATTATACCGGCTGTGACCAGGCTGTGGCCCTGTCTTCGGCAACCGCGGGAATGCATCTTGTTTTAAAAGCCCTGGGCATTGGCCCCGGTGATGAGGTCATTACCCCGTCCATGACCTGGGTGTCCACGGTGAATCTTATCGTTTTGAGCGGTGCAAAGCCTGTTTTTGTGGATATTGACAGAGATACGTTGATGACCACATCGGAATTAATTCAGGAACGCCTTTCAGAAAAAACCCGACTGATCGTTCCGGTTCATTTTGCGGGCGCGCCGGTGGATATGGAGCCTGTTGGAAAAATTGCCGCAGGCCGGAATCTTCACATCATAGAAGATGCCGCCCATGCCGTGGGCACAGAGTATCGGGGGCAAAAAATCGGAAAAAACGGTACGTCGATATTCTCCTTTCATCCCATTAAAAACATGACCTCGGGTGAAGGCGGGATGTTCTGTTCCGACGATCTCGATCTTGTTGATCGGATTCGCCGGTTGAAATTTCACGGGTTGGGCGTTGATGCCTATGACCGTCAAACCCAGGGAAGATCTCCCCAGGCCCAGGTGCTGGAACCGGGATTTAAATATAATTTGCCGGATATCCTGGCTGTTCTTGGAATGCGGCAACTGGCCAGGGTTGAAGATTTTAATGCAAGACGGACCCAACTGGCCATGCATTATCGAGAACGGCTGGCAGCGATGGATGAAATCCGGCCTCTGGCCATTCCATCCTATCCTCATAAGCATTCCTGGCATCTATTCATCATTCGCCTGGATACCCATACATCGAAGTTAAGCCGCAACGATTTCATGAAAGAACTTAAACGGAGAAATATCGGCACCGGCCTCCATTTCCGGGCCGTACATCAGCAGAAATATTACCGGGAAACCATGAAAGTTCCATCGGGTGTATTGCCCAATACCGAATGGAATTCAGAACGTATATGCTCGTTGCCGCTTTTTCCGGAAATGACACACGGTGACGTCGACGACGTTGTCGATACCATAAAGGAAATTTTGATATCATGAACAATCTGGCATCATTGTCCGTTGTGATCCCGGTGTTTAACGAAGAAGAAAACCTTGATGAACTTATACGGCGTTGCCTGCAGACCTGTCAAAAAACCCAACGTCCCTTTGAGATTATTCTGGTGGATGATGGAAGTTCAGATGGATCTGTAGAAAAAATCGATGCCGAAGCTAGAAATAATCCCGGTGAAATCGTCGGGGTTTTTTTAAACCGGAACTACGGTCAGCATGCCGCGGTTATGGCCGGCTTCGAACAGTCCAAAGGTGATATTGTCGTCACATTAGACGCCGATTTGCAGAATCCGCCTGAAGAAATTCCACGATTGGTGGACGGTATCGATAAAGGCTTTGATGTGGTGGGAAGCGTAAGAGTTCACAGAGAGGACACCCTATTTAGAAGGGCGGCTTCCGCAATTATCAACAAAGGGGTTCAGAAATCGACCGGTGTAATGATGCACGACTATGGGTGCATGCTGCGTGCCTATCACCGTCATATTGTGGACGCCATGCTGATGTGCAGTGAACGAAGCACGTTTATTCCGATTCTCGCCAACGGTTTTGCCCGCAGGACAACAGAGATAGAAGTAAAACATGAAGCGCGCAAACTGGGCGAATCGAAATACAACCTTATGAAACTCGTGATGCTGCAGTTCGATCTATTGACCAGTATGACAACCTTTCCACTTCGTCTTCTGAGTATACTCGGCGGAATTGTCTCTTTAGCAGGAATCGGTTTCGGTGTTTTCCTTTTAATCATGAGGGTTATTTACGGCACCGAATGGGCGGCTGAAGGTGTTTTTACGCTTTTTGCCATTTTATTCATTTTTGTGGGTGCTCAGTTTGTCGGAATGGGACTGCTCGGGGAGTATATCGGTAGGATTTACCATGATGTTAGAGCCCGTCCCCGGTTCTTTGTTCAACGGGTTGCAGGCGAAAGTAATATAACGACAACTACATAAAAGGATAAATATGAAAGCGATCGTATTGGCCTATCACAACATCGGATGTGTCGGAATCGAAGCATTGCTTCAGAACGGATATGAGATAGCAGCGGTTTTTACGCATCAGGACAACCCCAATGAAAATGTCTGGTTTAACTCAGTGGCCGAGCTTGCTTCAGGCCATGGTATCCCCGTATTTTCACCAGAGGATATTAATCATCCCATATGGGTACAAAAAATTAAAAAATTTGGTCCGGACATTCTTTTCTCATTTTACTATCGCAATATGGTCAGCTCAAAAATTCTGGATATTCCTCCTTCCGGCTGTCTGAATCTGCACGGTTCCCTACTGCCGAAATACCGGGGACGATGCCCCATCAACTGGGTTCTGGTCAACGGCGAAACCGAAACCGGAGTGACCCTTCATTACATGACCCCTCGAGCCGATGACGGGGACATTGTCTGTCAGGAAAAAATTCCAATATCGGATACGGATACCGCCCGAACCGTTCACGATAAAGCCGCAAATACTGTAGCCGATATGTTGAAAGGAACACTGCCGAAGCTGCGTGACGGGACTGCTCCGCGAATCCCTCAAGATCATTCCCAGGCCACATATTTTGGTGCCCGGGGACCGGAAGATGGTAAAATTGACTGGAGTCAGGATGCAAATAAAATAAGAAATCTTGTCAGAGCCGTATCCCGTCCTTATCCCGGGTGCGTTCAGCTATATGGGAGAGCGAAAATGTATATTCTGGGCCGTCAGCGTGGTGGATAACAACGGTGATTATCCGGGAACGATTTTGTCGGCGGATCCTTTGGTGATTGCCTGCGGTAAAAAAGCCGTACAGGTTGATTTCGGCCAATCCGGAGACGGCATATTTATGAGCGGAAGACAGCTTGCCGAAGAAATGCATTTTGTCCCCGGAATGAGATTTGGCGAACCTTCAATCTGCCGCATTGAAATGGTGAGAAAAAAACAGGTCTTGATTCTGGGGGTAGACGGATTTATCGGCAACCACCTCAGTGAAAGGCTTCTGAACAGTGGAAAGTATGAAGTCCATGGAATGGATCTTGGATCAAATTCGATTCAAAGGCTGCGGGACCAGTCCGGGTTCCATTTTTCCGAAGGTGATATTTCCATCCATCGCGAATGGATAGAATATCATGTTAGAAAGTGTGATATGGTGATCCCGCTGGTTGCCATTGCAACACCTATTGAATACACCCGGAATCCGATAAAGGTTTTTGAACTCGACTTTGAGGAAAATCTTCGTGTTGTTCGATACTGTGTTAAATACGGCAAACGTATCATATTCCCATCCACCTCTGAAGTCTACGGTATGTGTGATGATCAGAAATTCAGTGAGGACGAATCCCGGTTAATTTTAGGACCCATTCGAAAACAGCGGTGGATTTATTCCTGCTGTAAGCAGATGCTCGACCGGGTTATTTGGGCTTATGGCGAAAAAGAAGGTTTACAGTTTACTTTGTTCCGGCCTTTTAATTGGATCGGCCCACGGCTTGACAGTCTGGAATCCGCGCGTATCGGCAGCTCCCGCGCCATCACCCAGTTGATATTAAACCTGGCCGAAGGGACACCCATACAGCTTGTGGACGGCGGGAACCAAAAACGATGCTTTACCGATGTCAAAGACGGTGTTGAATGCCTTTACAGAATTATTGAAAATCAAAACGGCTGCTGTGATGGTGAAATTATCAATATCGGCAATCCTAATAATGAGGCGAGTATCAAAGATCTGGCCGAAATTTTAATAAAAAAATTCCATCAGCACCCGCTGCACAAAAAATTTCCTCCTTTTGCCGGAACTCGCGAGGTGGAAAGCAAAACCTTTTACGGGTCCGGATATGAGGATGTCCAGCACAGAAAACCAAGCATTGATAATGCCCGGCGTCTTTTGGATTGGGAGCCGAAGATAGATATCCAACAATCGGTTGAAGAAACCCTCGACTTCTTTCTAAAAGAAGCGGTCAGAACCGGAGAATGCGGAATTGGCCGGCCGCATGATTTGTAGCCTGAGGCGATGAATCTATGGAAATCGGCTTGCGTATTGATGTTGATACCTTCAGAGGCACCAAAATCGGGGTGCCGAATCTTTGCAGGACTCTGGCAAAGCACGACATACGGGCATCCTTCTTTTTTTCTGTAGGACCGGATAATATGGGGCGTCATCTTTGGCGTCTTCTCCGACCGGGCTTTTTTATTAAGATGCTTCGCACAAAAGCGGCCAACCTGTATGGCTGGGATATTCTATTTAAAGGGACGTTCCGTCCGGGACCGATCATCGGTGAAAGGCTGGCCCATGTCATAATTTCAGCGGCCCAAGAAGGGCATGAGATCGGCTTGCATGCCTGGGATCATCATGCATGGCAGGTACATATCGACACCATGGATCGGGATGCAATACGGCGCGCTTTGCGTAAGGGGTTTGATCGGCTTGCGCGCATCCTGGGGGAGCCCCCGGTCTGTTCGGCGGTACCTGCATGGAAATGTACCGATCTCGTTCTAATGGAAAAAAATAGAATCCCATTTATCTACAACAGCGACTGCAGAGGAAAGAGTATTTTCCATCCCATCGTTGACGGGAAGAAGTTATTCCAGCCCCAGATCCCCGTAACACTCCCTACCTATGACGAGGTCGTCGGAAATAAAGGGATTTCGGATGCCAATTACAATCAATACATATTATCGCTGATAAAATCGGAAAAGTTGAATGTTTTGACGGTTCACGCTGAAGTCGAAGGAATTTCATGCGCATCGATGTTCGATCAATTTTTAAAAACGGCTCGGTCAAAAGGGATCTCCTTTAACCCTCTGGGCGCTTTTCTCCAGGAGAAAACAGCCATTGACGGCGCTTCGATGGTATCGGGTAAAGTTCCCGGCCGTGACGGATGGATTTCCATTCAGGAGCAAAATAAACCCGTCTGCTGACACTTGCAACCATCAACCGGATCATTTTCTACGAATGAATTTATGAAGAAATCTTACATCGCCGTAATCGGCATTTTTTTATTGCTTTACATACTGCCCCTTGGGATCCGGCCGATTATCATTCCCGATGAAACTCGGTATGCTGAAATCCCTCGTGAAATGATCGCCTCGGGCGATTGGATCGTCCCGACGCTGAACGGACTCAAATATTTTGAAAAACCGGTTCTGGGTTACTGGCTGAATGCGGTGTCCATGAAACTGTTTGGAGAAAATGCCTTTGCCGTTCGTTTTCCCTCGGCAGCGGCAACCGGGATTTCGGCGTTTATGATATTTTTACTGGTTCGTCGATTTTCAGGTGAAATTTTCTCTGCAACGCTCGCCGCATCGATATTCCTGACCTCTTTTGAAGTTTATGGTGTTGGAACCTTCAATGTCCTCGACAGTATGCTGGCCATGTTTATCACCGTTTCCATGACGTCATTTTTTTTCGCCCATCACGCCGATCCTTCCACAAAAAAAAAGCAAGGCTTTCTATTGCTGTTCGGTGTTTTTTGCGGGCTGGCATTCCTTACAAAAGGGTTTCTTGCATTTGTAATTCCGGTGGTGGCAATAGTTCCGTTTATGATCTGGGAAGGACGCTTCAAGGAACTATTTATCATTCCCTGGCTGCCGATTGCCGCAGCGGTCCTGGTTGTAATTCCCTGGGCCGTAATGATTCACTTAAAGGCGCCTGATTTCTGGCATTTCTTTATATGGAACGAACATATCAAACGGTTTTTATCTTCCGGAGCACAGCATCATGCGTCGTTCTGGTATTATATTGTTTTATTCCCGGCAGTGGCCTTGCCATGGACAGTTCTCTTCCCTTCGGCGATTTTAGGGTTGAGAAAAACAGGTGTTAAGGCCTCCATAACCCGTTATGCACTGTGCTGGTTTCTTCTTCCTTTTTTGTTTTTTTCCATATCAAAGGGCAAAATTCTCACTTACATCCTGCCGTGTTTTCCTCCGTTTGCCATGCTGATGTCCACCGGACTCAATAAATATTTTAAAACCGGTGGCCGGAGAAGTTTCTCCATGGGTGCCAAATTTCTCGCGTTGCTGGCCGTGATCCTGGCGATTGCTTTGATAATGGTTCAGATCATTGGTTTTAAGGGGTTTAAGCCCTATTCCCAAACATGGAATTGGGCCATAGGGGTCTTTGGATTTATGGGGTTTGCTTTTTTCTTGATTTCTGCAGCCAGGGCTTCGGACCCTAAAAAAAAGCTCATGGGAGTCGCCTGTGCCCCCATACTCATGTTGTTGGGAGCCAACGTTATGATGCCGGATCTCACCATTGAGCACAAGGCCCCGGGAGCATTCCTGATGCGTCATGTTCACAGAATCCAGCCGGATACCATGCTGGTGGCGGATGAAGATCCCATGGGTGCGGTGTGTTGGTTCTACAAGAGAAATGACGTTTATCTCCTTGAAGGGGGCGGTGAAGTGTCGTACGGACTTGAGTATGAAGACGCGAAATATCGCTCACTGAACCTGACGCAATTCAGAGATTTCATACTTAAAAACACCGAAAAAAGAGCCGTGGTTCTTATCGCAAAATCGAGGAAGTATGAACGGTGGAAGGAGAACCTGCCTGAGCCGTTATATGAGAACACCAGTGGAAAAGGTGGTTATGTATTTGTGCAGTATTAAACCCCTTTGATCGTTAGTACGTGTTCAGGGGGTGCACTCCCCCGCTTTACTCCGGCGTCTACGTGTCTGGTTATTTCAATGACTTAGCAGCGGGGGCATTCCTGCCCCCTCCGCGTTCTCCCGCAAAAAGCATGCGGGAGCCGCGGTCTCCCCCACCGCTAAGTCATTGAAATAACGAAGCCACTCCGCCAATATCGTTACTCGGGGAAGCGCACCCCCTGAACACGTACAGATATAGAGTGTGTTGATGCCGCCCCCCATCCGGCATGTCACTCGGAATAGGCTGCGTAATACGTTCTGATGAAACTGGCATGGCTTTCAAAAGCGATTTCAGGTAATTCATCATAATTAAAGCGGGCGGCGTCATCTGCATCATCGCCGGGTATGAGGGTGCCGGTATAGTTTTTGACCAGATAGCCCACCATTAATACGGTGTTGTACTGGGCGCTGGGGTTGCTGGAGACACCAAGGAGCATATCGATCTGCCCCGATAGTCCGGTCTCTTCTTTTAATTCTCTTAAAGCCGCTTTTTCCGGTGTTTCGCCAAGTTCCATAAATCCGCCAGGGAGGCACCAGAAACCTTTTTTGGGCGCCACACTCCGTTTTACAAGAAGTATTCTCTCACTATTGTCCACAACAACAAGGCACGTGGCCGGTATGGGATTTTCATAAAGGGGCTCATTGCAGTGGTCGCAGAAAAGACGCAGGCTACCTTCAAATATTTTTTTTGTAAGTCCTGCGCCGCAATAATAACAAAATTTCTTTTTCCGCATGATTAATCTTCGAAATCTCCTTCCGGGCCTTTATCGGAAGTAATCAACGCCGCCCTTTGGACGATTTTTTCCGGCGTCCATTCATCGGGATCTTCTATGCGGCGTGCTTTCGGGCCAGGATCAAATGTTCCAACCTCGAGGATGGTGTTGATGGCAAGGGGTGCCGTGTCTTTTGCGTTGAAGACGTTTACAAGCATGTTATAAATAAATTCTTCAACCCGCATAATCATCCTGTCCCTGACGGGTCTGGTCTGTCCAGCCAACTTATTTTCGAACGGCAGGTTGAGTTTCTTGTAATTCCCACCTTTAAGTTCTTTGGAATCAGCATAGGCGGTCATTTCTATCCATATTTCTTCGGTGACCCCCTGATCCTTAACCTTGATGAATCTGCCGTCTTGGTCGAGTATGGCATTGCCGTAGTCGTTGACCTCGAGGCCCCAGGAAATCATTTGCAGAGCGGTGGCAACATTTGCTTTGGTTGTCCGGGTTTTAGCCGCTATTTCTCGCAACCTGTCGGAGCTGTTTCCGGATGTGCCGTGCTGGGCGCCGGAAATCTGATATTTTGCCAGAGTCTGGTGAATTTCTGCGGTTAAATCGATCTGTATCCCCTGGCCGCTGGCTTCGATACCGTGGGTTGTTCCGTTGTTTAAAGCAATCCAATCCGGGAAAATATCGTGCGCGTTCAAACCCTGTATCAGAAGCAAAGCTTCTTCCACGGTTGAGAGCCCCTCTTTTCCTTTAATTTCACCAACTTCGGTTTCAAGACCGGCCCAAACAGGAACAAAGGGGTTCAGTTCCAGGTTCGCCATCAGATTCTGATCATCGGGCAGATGGGATGCATCGATGGCAATGGAGGTCATTCCTGCCTCAAACAGCGTTGGAATCTCAATTTTGGCATCAGGGACATCCTGTTCGTTCTTAATTCCATAATGGTCTGCGTGAATGGCCACCGGGACTGTGATTCCCAGTTCGTTGCAGACTGCGTCCACCTGCCGTGCAATGTTCCAGTAATTGACCGCACAATATGCACCGGCGCCACCTTCGGATCTGGCGATTTCTATGATAATGGCGGCATTTGCTTTCTGGGCGGCCTGGAGCGCGCCCCGGATAACAAAATTGTTTCGACCGTTGGCAGCCATGGCGATGGCTTTACCCTTTTGGAGCATTGCACGATCAATAAACTTTCCACTGACGATCAGGGCCTTTGAATTTGGGAAAAGTTTTGCCACGTTAGGTGGGCGGCCGATTTTTAATGCTTCTTCAAAATCCTTTGAAGAAACAGTTTGGTTTCCAGACATGGCTTAACCTCCTTTTGATAAGCGTTCACGGCGAGTATAATCGTTTATTCTTGATAGTTTCGTAAAAAGCAAAAAGTTAAACGTGAAAAGTCTATTAGAGATCCACTATTCTTACCGGAATCTGGAATTTAGTCAATTATAAAAAAACAGGTTGATTGTAGGATCTTGAAATAGGTGTGAAATAAATTGCACAGTTTTTGTGAACTTTTTTGCCTATTCCCCAAAAGCATCTTTGGGATAAATTTATAAATAATTGTAATTTATATATTATAAAGCATTTATGCTTCGGCATGGCTTTTGCTTCTTAAGGGACGATGGATGATGGGGTATGTGGGGATACCTCTATATTGCCATGAATTTTGCATTCACAGATGGATATTTTCCCATGAATTGACCGAGGGGTACTACTACATATTGTTGTTTGCTAGTTCTTGACACACAACATTTGGTTTGTTAAAATCAAACATCAAAAAGCACAATAATCAATAATCGGCGTCGTATCTGCACCCTGGACAACCCGAATTAGGTATGTCGAAATAACTCACGAGTGCGTAGACTTGTCAAAAGGATCGTATATATCTAACCCGGCTAACACCTTACTAAATCAGGATTATGGATCACGAAAGCAAAATTATTAAATTAAATTCTAAAAGTTCAGAAGGCGAACGCTCCATAAAAGGTAAAGAGGTCCCCAAAAAGCATATAATTAATAAACTGAATTACATTAATTTCCAAGACGGCAACATCCTTGTAAATTTTAGACATGCCAAATACGGATATACGTGTTCTCACCGAGCCAAACCGCTGCCTTGTTTAGGAGGCGAGTTAAGGTGTCTCTGGATCGAAACCGATAAAATCGATCGACAGCTAAGGTCCTATAAATTCCAGGACATTCTCATTCCCGACGGCCAAAACGCATTGTTATTAAAATCCAACGAGATCAGCATCGACCATGAGGGGATCCGCCTTATTCTTCCCGAGACGTGTCGGGAGGTCAGCCCCCGGAAACTGAAACGGCATTCCTGCAAAGGCGTAAAGGTCCAGCTGATTCAGAACAGCGCTCTTTTTAATGGGGTTCTCATGGATTTCAGCACGGCCGCCTTCCGTGTTGAAGTCACTGCAAAACCTCCCCAGATATTTCAATGGATCGATCCTGAATCCCCGGTAAACCTCAATTTTTTCGGTGAAAATGAGATGCTCTATTCAGGGGAATGCAGAGTGATCAAGCAGTCTGATGGCAATAAAACGAGAAGCTATGTTCTCGAACCGGTGAACTATCAGATTCGGAGGTTTAAACCCAAAGAATTCAGAAGCCATCGCCTTAAACTGGTTCCATCTCCAAACATCATCTTCAGACATCAATTTACGGAAAAGATGAATAATCTGAAGGTTATTGATTTGTCCGGTTCCGGCTTTTCGGTGGAAGAAGACATAAACAATGCCGTGCTTTTACCCGGCATGATCATACCTGATTTGGAACTGAATTTTGCAAACATTTTCAATATTAAATGTAAAGCCCAGGCTGTTTATCGAAAAATTATGGAAGAAGAAAACAGCAGTTGGGTGAAATGCGGCCTGGCCATCCTGGATATGGATATTGAAGACCACGGCAGACTATTGGCATTACTTCATCAGGCCAAAGACGGTCATTCTTATATCTGCAACAAGGTCGATATGGACGACCTCTGGAATTTCTTTTTTGAATCCGGTTTTATCTATCCGAAAAAATATGCTTTTATTGAGGCCAACAAGGAAAAAATCAAAGAGACTTACGAAAAACTGTATACCCGGAATCCGAAGATTGCCCGGCATTTCATTTGTCAGGAAAAGGGACGGATCCAGGGCCATGTGGCCATGGTTCGTTTTTATGAAAATGCATGGTTGATTCATCATCATGCCGCTCGCGGCCCGGGCATAAAAAGGAGCGGTGTTGCTGTGCTGGACCAGATCGGTCGTTTTTCCAACGCGTCCCATGGTCTATATTCTCTACATATGGATTATCTTTTCTGCTATTTCAGGCCCGAAAACAAATTTCCCAACCATGTCTTTGGCGGGGTGGCAAGAGAAATTAAGGACCCAAAAGTCTCCTCTCTGGATACGTTTACCTATTCCCATTATCAGAAAGTATCCAATAGTGAATTGCGTTTTCCTGAACCGTGGAGACTCGTTAAAACCGAACCCGAGGATTTAGTTGAGTTTGAGAAGTTTTATGAGAATGAGTCTGGAGGCCTCATGCTGGATGCCCTGGACATAAAGCCCGGCACGGTTGGCGGTGGGGACCTGTCCAAAGAGTTTCAAAAGTCCGGCTTGAAAAGGGAAAAGTATCTATTTTCGCTGAAAAATGACGTTGATCTCAAGGCGGTTTGCATGGTTAATATCTCAGATTTGGGTTTGAACATGTCTGACCTTACCAACTGTATCAAGGTTTTTGTCCTGGATTCGACCGGCCTTTCAAAGGATATTCTTTACTTGACGCTTTCTCATCTTTCCGCAAGATTCGAGCAGGATGAGATACCCGTACTTATTTATCCGGTAAGCTTTGCGGAAACCCGATCCATACCGTATGAAAAACTGTATCAAATGTGGGTCTTAAATACGCAGTACGGAGATCATTATTTCAGGTGTCTAAAAAGCTTGTTTAGAGGTATCAGTTCCTGAACTTCAACGGCGAGTGGCTTTTAACCCCATTAGTAAGTCAAGTTGTGGGCTTATTCCCTCTGCAGCATATTATCGGGGTATAGGTGAACCGCCTGGGATCGGAAAAAAATTTTTTAAATTCTTCAAAAAACTCTTCATACCCCCCTTTGTATTCTTTAAACTCATATCCTAACTTTTTTACGGCAACTTCAACCTTTTTAGTCCAGTTAAAGTCGTCGATTTCATTCAATTCTCCAAAAATCAGGTGATGTGGGGCCATGGTCACGTCGATATCATGGTAGCCGAGGTCATAAAGAAAAGAATAAAGTTTTATCCCCACATAGGGGTCGAAGTCGGCATTTTTTTCCAAGGCCTTGGTTAATCCGTAAAGTGTTCTTTGAAGCCTTTCAGAGAGCCCGAAATGATTCAGGCAGTTATAGTCCAGATCGATGAGGCAGAGAATTCCTCCGGGTTTCAGAATGCGGCATATGTTTTTGACAATGTCAAAACTTTTAGATTTGTGGTATTCAAGAACGAAGCGGACCCAAATAAAATCAAACAGTCCCAGATCTTCTAAAGGTTCGCATATATTTCTGCATATGTATTCGATACCGTCTCTATGGTAGTGCTTTTTGGCGTATTCTATTCTGTCTTCAGCAATATCGACACCGACGACTTCACCCTTCGGTTGAACGAGTTTGTGAAGATAAATGGTAGTTTTTCCGGAACCAAATCCCAAATCGGCGACACGCATGCCCGGTTGTATACCGGCCCACAGGGCCTGATTTTCGACCTTCTTACCGTCTGTTTTCAAGTCCAGACGAAGGGTTTCTTCATCGTTTTCCATCAAATATTTAGTACGAGGCATATCTGAGTCCTCTTGTTGCAGTATGGGTTAAAAGAAATTACAAAAAAAGACGATGTCTACCATAAAATAGTTATCTGTTCAATAGTGTATTTAACCGATAAAAAAAGAGTTTATTCAATTCGATAAAAAGGACACAGTTCCTTACCGTTGAAGATTCCCTGCAGCGTGTTGGAGCGTAGCGGAAATCCCGCCTTGCGGGGCTGTAGGGAGCTTCAAATCTTTGGCAAACTCAACAATCGCTCGAATTAGGATATGGTAAGAGAAGAATGACCAAATCTTCAGTTGTCCAGTTCGGTCCGAATGACCTTCCCTATTTTTTCCAATAAATATGGCTTTTTTACATAGGCCGTCGCACCCAATCTTTGGGCCTCTTTTGCCCGTTCTGTTTCAGAAAAACCGCTTGCAATGATGGCTTTCTGACGTGGATGTATTTCGAGAATTTTTTTATATGTGTCGAGTCCGTCTATACCGGGATCCATAATCATATCCAATACTAAAAGATCTGCTGAATTATTCTCCATATAATCGACAGCTTCTTCGCCGCTTGAAACAGATACAACAGAATACCCCAACTTTGTTAACATTTGAGAGGCGATTTCTCTCTGCGCTTCCACATCATCAACCACCACAATGGTTTCTCCTTTGCCCATGATATCTTGAATGGAGAATGCGGATTCGTTGCCGGGGAGTTCCTGTCTGATCACCGGGAAAAAGAGGGTGAATGTGGTCCCTTCCCCTTCAACACTTTTGACATCGATGTATCCTTTATGATCTTTTACGGTGCCCCAAACCACGGCCATGCCCAGACCTGTGCCGCTTTTTCCCATGACCTTTTTGGTATAAAACGGTTCGAATATTCTTTCCAAATCCTTAGAAGGGATGCCGATACCAGTATCACTGACTCTGAGGGCAATATAATCCCCCTGTTTGATTTTGTCGAAACCGTTCAGGAATTTGTCGACATGCCGGTTTTCTGTGGATATGATTATTTCTCCTCCATCGGTAATCGCCTCGGCGGCATTGGTGACCAGGTTCATGACGGTTTTGGATAGATGAACCGGGGATCCCAACATATTCATCAGCTTTGTGTTTAAGCTGGATCTGACCTGAACGTCGGGATGGTGTGTTCTCAGGTTTTCATATTCCGGACTTTTTAAATATTCACCGATAACAGCATTTAAATTTATCACTTTGGTGGTGATAACGCCTCGTCTTGCCAGGGTCAACAGATCCTGAACTATGGCGGCTGCTTTTTCTCCAGACTTTTGTATGGTCAAAATCGGCTTTCGTTGAGGACTGTCCGGCGGAATATCCATTAATAACAGCTCAGGGTAGCTTACAATGCCGGACAAGATGTTGTTTAGATCGTGGGCAACACCGCCTGCGAGAGTCCCGATGGCCTCCATTTTCTGGGATCTCTGGAGTCTTGCCTCCAAATCCCTTTTTTCTTGTTCCGCACTTTTGAGCTCTGTAATATCCGTACCGATGCAGAGAATTTCTTTGAAGTTTCCATCGCCATCGAATATGGGCCTGTAAGTCCATGCAATCATAACTTTTTTGCCGCCTCTAAGCTCACTTTCATTTTCATTAACAATTGGATGTTCAGGATTTTGCTTAAGTAATTGTAACAGTCTTTCCAAATGATTCCTGGTGGTCTCGGTATTCGGAAAAATAGTTCCTTCCAAACTTTTTCCTAATATCTCATTTTCCGAATACCCGAAGAATTTTTGTGCGAATTCGTTAAAAAAAGTGATGTTTCCATCTATATCTCTTCGCATGATGATGCTGTTGGCGTTCTCGACGAGATCACGATATTTTTTTTCACTTTCCTGGAGTTTCTGAAAAGACCTTGCATTAATAATGCTGACCGCTGTTTGTGAGGCAATGCCCATTAGAAGATTCACATCACTATTGGAAAGCGGTCTTTTTGACCTGACATTATCTACGGCGAGAATGCCCAGAGATTCATTTTCATAGACGATGGGTACGCATATCAGTGACTGAACATCGAGGGCTTTAGCGAATTTGAGACTTCTTTCAGAAAGTTTTTTTTCAATTTCAGCGATGTTATTGATCAAAAACGGTTTTTGATTTCTAAAGGCCACCACGAACACCCCTTTGGATTCGGGGTTGTCGAGATGAAATGCAGTTTGTCGCAAAATGTTCTCTTTATCCTCATCGTAGCCGTATCCTGCGGTGTAAAAAAGCCGGGTTTTATCACTATCGGAAACCATAATCATCCCCCGGTCAAAATCGATATGCATCTCCACAATTTTTACTACAGCCTCAAGGAGACTGTCGGTATTTAAAATCGAAGCGGTGGCCTGACCGATTTTCTGAATCAGCAATGCATTATTGTGGCGGATCGCCATTTCATCGAGCAGATCTTTGGCGGTATCGCCTTGGGTTTTTATGGTTTCGGCCAGCTCTTTATTTTGGAGTTGACCGGAGTGAATTGTAAGGAGCAGGGAGATAACCGAACAGAGCAGGGCAACTGTTCCCCAAGTCATAAGCGGTAATACAAAGAAGAGGCCCAGACAGACAATGATGCCGATCAGCAGAGAATAATTTCTTATCCGTTTCCAGAGAATAGAAGCTGTTTTCTCCCATTTGATTATGTAACGACAGGAACGATCTCCTCTATGAAAACACAACGGGTGGTCAACATTGGCATATTTGTCGGTGAACAATTCGGCTAAAGATTCAAAGATGCCGATGCGGTTTTCACACTGGTAAGGTTTCTCTTTTATCCCTGGTTTGGGCGTTGAGACAATTTCTACCTTATCAGGGCCCAACCTTTTTACTTTGATAGTAGCACCACGACTCAAGATAGGATAAAGCTTTTCCATTAACAGATAAACTGATGTGGGGCGGATAAATCCGAGTATATGCTGCTTGGCAGGACCCATTCCCTCATGCGATGTTGTATAACGACCTGCCTCTCTGGCGATAGTCGGGTTGTTGGTTTTTTTAACTACGACCTCTTGGAAGCGATCCGCCTGATCCTGGCTGAACCAGTGTGCCGAGTCTTCAATCTCATATTTAGTCATTCCTGAATATTCTAAAAGATAATCGATATCCAAATCAGGATATCTCTTCTTGATATATTCTATATATGTCTTTGTGATCTTACTATTGTAGATGGGTGAAGAATCGGTCACTGCCAACTTCCTTTTGGGGTGTCATTTTGCACGCATCATCGATCTGTGATAATTTCCTAATGTCGCGCAATATCCGATGATCTAACGTAAAGGTTTTAAAATATAAAACATATTAAAAACGTTCAATGAGCTTGTCAATCAGATATGTACTCTCCCGCATGGCCTGTTCGCTGAACGGCCCGAACCAGTCCGAGATTTTTTTAAATTCGGCAAGGAACATTTCCTTGTCACCCTTTCTCCACCATGTCAAGGTTGTTGAAAGAGAATCGAGATATTCTCTTAATAGGGTGCACCGTTCGGCTGATGCAAATATTATTTCAGAGTAAAGAGATGGGTCCTGGGCGAAAAGCCGGCCCACCATCCCCAGTTCAAGGCGGTATATGGGGCTGGAGAATTCCAATGTCCGTGACAAGTCGATCTGTTTGTTACAGATAAATTGACCAAAAGCAAAAGTGGCAAAATGTCTCACCGTTTGAACTATGGACATAATTTCGTCGTGCTCATCGGCATCAACTTGCAATATAATGCTTCCCCAGGCACTGAACTGGTCGACCAGCCATTGACAATCGGATAGATCCCTGCCGGGCGTTACGACGACAATCTGTTTATCCATGGTTGAGGTGGTGGGACCGAAGAGTGGATGTAAGCCGATCACCGGGCCTTTATGCGCTTCGAGCATGGCATTTAAAGGCTCTTTTTTTATACTGGTAATATCTGTCAGAATACAACTGAGGGGAAGGTGAGGGCCGATTCTTTTGGCCACAGCTGTGGTTGTTTCAATGGGCACACTGATCATGGCAAGTTCGATATCCTGGCAGAGTCTGTCAACGTTCGGCCAATCCTGGCGGTCCAGGATGCGTACCTGGTAACCGGCTTTGGCAAACCATCGATGGAAATATTGTCCCATACTCCCTTGACCGCCGATGAGAAGCACGGCTGCTCCGGCGCGTATCCCTTTTTGAGCCATTTGGGCGGACTGCTCAACCCGTGACTGGCGGAGAATACGCCGGTAGATCTCTTCGATACAATCCGGGTCTAGTCCTGCTTTAATTCCCTGATTGCGGCGGTGAGAGATCAAGTTTTCTTCCCGGGCCGGATGATAGACAGGAATGTTGTAGGTTTTTTTGAGTGCAACCACGCGTTCGACTTCAGCCTGGCGTTCCGCAAGCAATGAAACGATTTTCTGGTCAATGGCATCGAGTCCCTGCCTCAGGTTCTCAAGTTTTTGCTCAACGCTGTGGCCGGCCGGTTTTTCACTCGGTGATGAGGGTCGTTTTGGATCTTGATTGTTCATGATTTTTTGAATTTGCTTGATTTTTGATGATTTTGTTAAATGGTTCTTTTCGGAGCTATAACCTTTTAAATGATGTTCAGTCCTTATGGATTAGATTCAAAAAAAGCGCGTTTATTTCAAAAGGTGATGGTTTATATCATTTTTACAGGGTATTTGGCAAGGGCGAATGGCCGACCAGTCAGGGCAAACACATTTGAATCCCAATAGAGAGAGAACGCTCCACGACGGCGCATATCTCTTTCCAAGCTATGTAGGTGAATCGATGGATCAAAATGTGAACTTATTTTTGAGCGGGCTCCGAGTAAAGTTTCAGGTTATGCTTGCCTTTGTTATTGAATCAGAGTAAAAGTCAAGCGTAAAATATTTAATCGCAACATCATGTTAACTATGTTTATGAAACCGATTCGAATAATTTTTTTTGTGACAGGCGTTCTCTTTTTATTGTCCTGCGTGCCAAAAATGGCCCCTGTCAGGCTTGATCCTGCTGATGCGCTATTTTCAAGGGCTGAAAAAATGTTTCAGGCAGAGTCCTACCAAGAAGCCCTTGATGCTTACAGCGAGTATCTAGAAACATTTCCGGACCGACCTCTGGCCGATGCAGCTTTGATGAAGATAGGATCGGTTTATGCTATCTTTGGCGACTATGAAAAAGCGCGCAATGCCTATGAACGTCTCATCGCCGAATATCCGGAAAGTATCTTTGTTCCCGATGCCGGGATTGAAATACTGACCACGTATTACAATCAGGGATACTATGAACACGTCATCAAGCAGGCAGCGGACCTCATTGAAATTCCCGTTTCAGGGGTTCACCTTCTTAGAGCCTATATGCTGCTTGGCGACACCTATATGGCCATTGGCGCTCCAAGAGATGCCGTTTATTATTATATATTGGCCATTAGTCAAGCAGGAGAGCCGGAAAAGGAAACTATTCTCATAACATTGAAAGATGCCCTCCGACACCTTGGCTCTGAAGATCTCGTTTCTCTGATAGGCCCCTTGAAAGATGATGCTCCAAAAGGGTTCCTGATGTTCCAGCTTGGGCTGAACTATACCGAGGAAGAAAAATATAATGAAGCGTTAAAGGTTTTGTCGACTTTCATAGAAAAATTTCCCATGCACGAGAATGTGCAGCAGGCAAAAAACCTGTTGGCTTCAATTCATAAAAAATCCGTTTATAGTCGCTACACCATCGGATGTTTGCTGCCCTTAAGCGGCCCGTATAAAATTTACGGTAACAGGGCGTTAACGGCCGTTGAACTCGCTTTGAATCAATTTAGTGCTAAAAATAGCCGGTCTTCTATTAAAGTCATCATTAAGGATACCGCATCTGATCCGGTTAAGGCTGCTATGGCCGTGAAAGAACTGTATGATGAAAATGTTGCTGCGATTATCGGACCGTTTATTACCGCCGAATCCGCTGCCACAGCGGCGCAGAATAAAGGAATACCCATAATTACGTTAACGCAGAAAGAGAATATCACCCGAATCGGTGATTATGTTTTTAGAAATTTTTTTTCACCCGGCAAGCAGGTTGAGACGCTGGTCTCTTATGTTGTGAATGCCCTTGGGGTCAAAAGTTTTGCGATTCTTTATCCGGATGAAAAGTACGGTGCAACGTTTATGAATCTTTTCTGGGACCAGGTGATCGCTCATGGGGGCAGCGTTGTTGGCGTTGAATCGTACAACCCGACGCATACAGATTTTGCCGATCCCATAAAAAAGCTCGTGGGACTTTACTATGAGGTGCCTGAAGATCTTAAAATTACAGATTTAATGGCGGCGGATGTGGAAGAAAACAATGAAACCGTAACCGACAGCACCACCGATTCCCTGATGGTGCTCCCTGTTGAAGAAGATGAAAATATCGAAACCGATGAAAATAAGGAACCCGAGGCCATTGTTGATTTTGATGCCATTTTTATTCCGGACGCTCCCACAACAGCCGGCCTTATAATTCCGCAGCTTGCTTTTTATGATGTCAAAGATACCTATTTGTTGGGAACCAATTTATGGCATTCAGACCGCTTGATTACCATGGCACGGAAATATGTACAGGGTGCTGTTGTACCGGATGGCTTCTTTGCCGAAGATGCTTCAGAGAATGTCAAAAATTTTGTCGGAATTTATCAGAAAGTGTTTGATCAGAAGCCTGGATTCATTGAGGCTGTAACTTATGATACTGCCATGATACTGTTTCAGATGGTCAGTCGGCCGGATATTCGATTTAGAAACACACTAAAAAATGAGCTCGCAAGACTCACCGACTTTCAGGGGGTGACCGGCCTTACGTCTTTTGATACGGATGGGGACGTTCGAAAACGGCTCTATCTTCTTCAAATAAAAGGCAATCGTTTTTTCCAGTTGGAGCACGATCCTCCGAATAAATACCATTGAAACAATCGGGCTGGTGAGGAAATCGGACCAAGCATATGAATATTGCCTATAAAGCGTATAATTTTTTCCTCACAGGATTTTTTTTTATTTTTTTCCCGCCTTTTTGGCTTTATACACGCCTAACCGGTCGCTATAGAGATGGTATGAACCAGCGTCTTGGATTTTACCCCAAGTCGCTTGTGAATCGTATTTCGGGGTCGCCCAGAATATGGTTACATGCGGCTTCAGTGGGAGAGGTGAGCGCCGCAGTTGCGATTATTGAATCTCTGGAACGATTGATGCCCCATGGCGCCATAATCCTTTCAACCACAACAGAACATGGTCAGGCTTTGGCCAGGGATAAACTCCAATCAAAGGCAACTTGCGTTTATGCCCCCATCGACTTCATCGTTTCTGTTCGCAAAGCCCTGTCGACCATAAGGCCGGATATCCTCGTATGTCTTGAAACCGAGATCTGGCCAAACTGGTTGTTTGAAGCCCGCAGGATGGGTGTGAGGCTTGCACTTGCCAATGGCAGAATCTCTGTGCGTTCCATTAAAGGATACCTGAAAATTCGCGGTCTAATCAGGGAAGCCTTAAGACAGGTGGAATCCTTTAGTATGATTCGAGAGGCAGACGCACAGCGATTGATGGTGCTGGGTGTCCCCCGGGAAAAGATAGTGGTCAACGGGAATGCAAAATACGATCTTTTGCTGCCCATGGCCGATCCCTCTATTAAAGGTAAAATCGAAAAATTCTACAATTTAAATGAAAATATCCCCGTTTTTGTTGCCGGCAGTACCCGGGGATCAGAGCATGAAATCGTTGTCGATGTGTATGAAAAGATTCTCGAAACTTTACCTGAAACCCTTCTTATCATGGCACCGCGGCATTTGGAAAGAGTCCGCCACATAAAAGATATGGTTATAAGGCGCGGGTTTTCATGCCAATTCAAAACCGATATTGACAAAGCCGGTGGTCTCCGGACGGCTTCGGTGGTGATTATGGACACCATCGGAGATTTGCAATCCACATACAGCATAGCTTCAATCGTTTTCTGTGGGGGAAGCCTGGAACCTTTGGGAGGACAAAATATTCTTGAAGCAGCGGTGTGGGGCAAACCCGTACTTTACGGTCCGTCCATGGATGATTTTCTGGATGCCAAAGCGCTTCTGGACAAAACCGGGGGCGGTGTTCAGGTAAAAGACAGCCGGGAATTGGCTGAAAGAGCGCTGTATTATCTGACACATCCCGCTGAAGCCGATGCCATTGGAAGATTGGCCAAAGAAGCCGTTATGTTGAACAAAGGGTCTGCCGACAAACATGCAGATGTCATATATCGATTGCTTAATCCGAATTAGGATAAATAGGAGGGGTCAGTCGTTTTTCAGCGAACCCTGACCTGTTGCGCCCAGAACACTCAACCACAATTTCCCTTTTGGATTGACCTGTTTACGTTTTCCTGCCGAGGCACTCATGGGAATATGCACAAAATGGTTGTTCCACCGTCCGATTAGGAGTTTTGTCTTGCCCGCCATACCCGCATGAACAGCATCACGTCCCAGAAAGCTGCAGAATACATTATCGTTGGCATTGGCAGGGAGGCTTCTGATCATATAACTGGGATCGATATATTTTAAAGATATATCGATGTTTTTTTCTTTGAAATACGCCGATATGACATCTTTAAGGAAGCCTCCGATATCCTTGAGACGGATGTTTCCGGATTCATCTCGTTCGGTTTCTTTTTCTTCAAAAAACTTTTGGCCTGCCCCCTCAGCCGCCACGATCACGGCATGTTCTCTTTGGGCCAGCCGTTTTTCAAGGGCGGCAAGAAAGCCGTTGGGCCCTCTAAGGTCAAAGTCGACCTCCGGTATCAGCACAAAATTTACATCCTGTTGAGCCAGGGCGGCGGTGGCTGCGATGAAACCCGAATATCTTCCCATCAGTTTAATAAGACCGATTCCATTGGGGTATGCTGCGGATTCGTTATGGGCACTTCTGATGGCCTGTGTGGCAACATCCACTGCAGTATCAAAACCAAACGTACGTGAAACCATATGGATATCGTTGTCGATGGTTTTCGGAATTCCGACAAGGCTGATTTTCAGGCCGCGATCCGTGATAGAATCTGCAATTTTAGTGGCCGCTACAAGGGTTCCATCTCCGCCGATCATAAACAGGATGCCGATGTTCATCCTTTCAAGGGTGTCAACAATTTCGTCTATGGGTTGCGGGCCCCTTGAAGATCCGAGAATCGATCCCCCCATTTCGTGTATGTTGGTGACAGTTTCCGGTTTAAGATCCATAATTTCATGTCGATACTCTGGAATAAATCCCTGAAGACCGTATTTGAAGCCGAAAATATTTTTGACGCCGTAACCGTAGAAAAGCTCCAGAACGATTGCTCGAATGATATCGTTTAACCCTGGACACAAGCCGCCACAGGTTACCAGTGCACACCGAAGTTTGCTAGGATCGAAGTATATTTTCTTTCTGGGGCCGGCCAGCTCAAAAGCATTGAAATTTTTCCCTTTTTCAACCGTCTGGATCAGGTTTTTTAATTTTACATCCAAAACAACCTTGTCCGTATCATCCACGAAACATCGGTTGAGGGTGTTTTCTTCCCTCTGGATGGGCGATGGTATGTTGAAGGGGCCAAGGGTCTGTATTGTGGTATCGATGTCATCGAGTTTCATGACGTCCTCTTTTTTCATGGTTCTTTACGTCCCATTGAATTTGAATTCGCCTTTTCCCTAAAATATCATGCAGGTGCAAAATTCCCCGAACCCTTCTGTTGGCATCGGTTATGGGGAGTACCGTGATCTGGTATTGTTCCATCATGTTCAAGGCATCATAGGCCGGAGAATCCAGGTCGACGGTCCAAGGATCTTTTGTCATAACATCTTCAACGGTTAGATCGTTAATAGATTTGTTTTCTGCGATCAGGCGTCTCAAGTCGCCGTCTGTGATGATGCCGGCCATTGTGCCGTCAGATCTGATGACGAACGTTACCCCCAACTCCAGGCGATTGATCTCCCGGACAGCATCTTTCATGGTGGTGCCTTCAGGAACCTGTGGAACCGACTCGCCGGTTAACATGATGTCTTTTACTTTGCTTGAAAGCCGCTGGCCCAGCATTCCTCCGGGATGAATCTTTTTAAAATCACGCGAGTTAAAATGTTTCTTGTTACTCAGAACAACGGCAAGGGCATCCCCCATGGCGAGAAGAGCCGTTGTGCTTGCCGTCGGGGCAAGGCCAAGGGAGCAGGCCTCCTTTTCTACGGCAACATCTATGACGATGTCACTGTCTCTTGCCAGGGGCGAATTTTTATTTCCGGTAAAGGCAATGATGGTGCATCCTAATTTTCGGATACTCGGTACCAGAACATTGAGTTCGTCGGTTTCACCGCTGCCGGAGAGCGCAATAAATATATCATCCGAACCGACGATGCCGAGATCTCCATGCATGGCCTCGGCTGGGTGTAAAAAGAGGGAGCGTGTTCCTGTGCTGTTTAGCGTCGCGACAATTTTCCGGCCGACCAGTCCGGATTTGCCCATGCCGCTCAGGATTAAACGGCCCTTGGATCGAAAGATGAGTTCCACCATTTCAGAAAAGTTGTCATCAATACGTTCCGCCAGTTTCAGAATGCCTTCGGCCTCTATTTTTAAAACTTCAACAGCTTGCTTTATGAGCATCTGGGATATATCCTTCGTTTTTGATAATTATGTTTAAAAGTTACTATAAGATGATTTGGTCAAAGATAGCTAATTATAATGGCTATCTCTGATATTTCAAATAACAATATCGAAAAAGATGTAAATTGTTAAATTTTCTATTGATCCATACTAGACAACTTTTCAATTTTTAAACAAAAAATCAACAGTTCTTTTGTCACAGTTCCACAAAAAATTTAGCCGTATTCAACTGCACCAACGCTCGCTAACCCTTCAGGGTGTCGAAGCAGAGCGAAGATCTTGTTTCAACCGGGCTGCAGGGCGCTTCATTCAACGCTTTTTCAAATGGTAAAAATATTGCAGTTTTTTATTGACAAGCGTTGTTTGCCTGTTTATATTTCGTCAGCTTTTTCGACATGTATCCAAAAAGCCGGGAACGAATGTTCCCAGGCTTTTTTTTTGATTTTTTTTTGAAAGGGGGTGATTCCAATGGTTTGTACAACAATTAGGAACGGCTTTGACTGTCCTTTTATGACGGCAAAAGGGTGTACATACAATGGCGGAATTTGTCACGAGATTGTAGAGAAGTGTAACGGCTGCAACCGAAGCGCTGAATTTTCAACCAAATGGTACTGTTCAGCATGCCCTGACCCTTCGTTAAAATGGAAAACAGGGGATTGCAATTTTGCTTCACATGTTATCAGAAACTCCTCTGCATCGAAAACGAAAATTAATCCGCTCAAAGCTTCCAAGAGAGGAAACAGGTAATGTTGCTTTGTATCAACCAATGAACCCCGCTCTATTAAAGGGCGGGGTTTTTTTGTCTGCCGTCAATTCCAATCTGTAATTTCTGCACTTTCTCATCATCCAGAATTTTCAAGCGCTTTTCACTTGACATGCTTTATGTCTAAACTATAAGATTTATTGTAATTTTATAGATATCATTAAAAACGAATTCCAATTGTTCCATATTCAAGGAGGTTAAATTTATGAACCCTATCGCTCAATCCCTCAATCAGATTATCGAAAAAGGTAATCCGTATCTTATGGAAATGCTGTCTGATGTGGGAAAAAATCTTTTTTTCCCTAAAGGGATCTTGAGTCAAAGCGCTGAGGCCAAGGAAAAAGCCCATAAGTTAAATGCTACCATTGGAATTGCTACTGAGCAGGGGAAAACCATGATTTTCCCTTCGGTTATGGATTCAATTTGTGGTATACGGCCTGCAGCGTCGCTAACGTATGCACCTTCTTTTGGAATTCCGGCGTTAAGAAAAATTTGGCTGGATTTCCTATTTATAAAAAATCCATCTCTTTCCGGCAAAAGCGCTAGTCTCCCGGTCGTTACATGTGGTATTACCCATGCAATAAGCATGTTCGCGGATGTCTGGTTAGACCCAAATGATGTGGTTGTTTTACCGGACATGATGTGGGGAAACTACAACATGATCCTGAATGTCAAAAAAGGGGTGGTAATAAGACATTATTCCCTGTTTTCGGAAAACGGGGGGTTTAATCTTGCAGCGTTTGAGGAAACCATCAGAGCTGAAGCGAAAAAACGTGATAAGATCTCTGTTTTATTGAATTTCCCAAATAATCCTACCGGTTATACAGTCACTGTGGAAGAGGGGAAACAAATTGTCGAAATCCTTACCTCGGTAGCTGATGAAGGTACAAATGTCATTGCTGTTTTGGATGATGCCTATTTCGGACTTTTCTATGAAGACCAGGTCTTGAAAGAATCGCTTTTTGCAAAACTTTGTGGCCGGCATTCCAGGCTGCTTGCTGTAAAACTCGATGGCGCCACAAAGGAAAATTTTGTCTGGGGTTTGAGAATCGGTTTTATAACCTACGGATGTGTGATAGAAGGTGACGACAAGGATGTTTACGATGCACTGGAAAGGAAGACGGCCGGAAGTATCAGAGGGGCAATTTCCAATGCGTCCCATCTGGGTCAGACCATCGTACTGAAGTCCATGCAGGACGACAAACATATGGCGGAAAAAGAAGAAAAATTTGAGATACTTAAAAATAGGGCCATTCGCGTAAAAGAAGTTCTATCGGATTCCAGATTCACAGACGCCTGGGATGTGTATCCGTTTAATTCCGGTTATTTTATGTGTATCCGGTTAAAATCTGTGAATGCTGAGGTACTAAGGGTCCACCTGCTGGAAAAATACGGGGTCGGGCTTATCTCCATCGGAGAGAAGGACTTGAGAGTCGCTTTTTCTTGCCTGGAAGAAAACGAAATCCCTGAACTTTTTAATATTGTTTTGCAAGGAGTGGAGGATTTGAAAGGCTAACTGCTTATAAAACCGGATCGAATTTATCAATTGATGCACTCAGTATTTCGCGGGGTACGCTATCTAGTGGGACTATTGAACCGTTTAAAAAATATTATCGGATCCTTTGCCGGAAAAGAACGGTCAATTAATATCGCACAGGCCGGAAAATGGACGCTCTATTTTGTATTAATTGGTATTATCGCGGGGCTCGGTTCAGTTGTTTTTCATTACCTGTGCCGGCTCGGCGTACACTTTTTTTTGGATGTTCTTGCCGGCTACCGACCTCCGGCTCCGGCCGGGGAGCATCATCTCATTCCGCCCACGAACACGCTGTTTAACCCCATCCTTCTCTTTTTCCTTCCGGCGTTCGGGGGTCTTCTGAGCGGATGGCTGGTATATACCTATGCCCCTGAAGCCGAAGGTCACGGCACGGACGCTGCCATCGACGCCTACCACCGGAAAGGCGGTTTTATACGTGGAAGGGTCCCCATTATCAAGACCATTGCTTCCGCACTGACACTGACCACCGGTGGTTCAGGCGGTCGGGAAGGCCCCATCGCTCAAATCGGAGCAGGCTTTGGCTCATTTCTGGCAACAGTATTGAAACTGTCAGACCGGGAACGGCGGATCATGATGGCTGCCGGGGTCGGGGCCGGGGTTGGGAGTATCTTTCGCGCTCCGTTGGCCGGCGCGCTTTTTGCCGCCGAGGTGTTGTACCGCGATCCGGAGTTCGAACCTGAAGTTATTATCCCTGCCGGGATCTCCTCGGTGGTTGCCTACTGTCTGTTTTGTCTGGTATTCGGATGGGGGTCTCTGTTCGAATCACCGGATTTTATATTCCGCAATCCTTTGGAATTGGGGCCTTATCTGGTGCTTTCCCTTGTTCTTGTGGGAATGGGGATTTTTTACGTTAAAGCGTTTTATGGTGTCATCAAAGTTTCAAAGGCCATCAAAATACCCAATCATTTCAAACCTGCCATCGGAGGACTGTGTACCGGACTGGTGGGCTTCTTCTTACCCCAGACCCTGGCCTTTGGGTACGGGTTTGTTCAGCAAGCCATACACAATGAACTGACAATTCCGTTTTTACTTTTTCTAGCTGTTGGTAAGGTGTTGACCACATCTTTTTCCATCGGTTCCGGAGGCAGCGGCGGGGTTTTTGGTCCATCCGTTGTGATTGGCGGCGCCACGGGCGGTGTGGTAGGGAAGATGTTTCATCTGATTATGCCCGGCATCGTCACCGAGCCCGGGGCGTTTGTTGTGGTGGGCATGGCAGGGTTTTTCACAGCGGTTTCAAATACGCCCATTTCAACCATCATATTTGTAAGCGAAATGACCAACTCGTATCATCTGCTTCTTCCCAGCCTTCTGGTATGTTCGGTATCTTATCTTGCAGCGCGCAAGTGGACCATTTATGAAAAACAGGTCAAAAGCAAGATCAACTCTCCGGCCCATTCAGGAGATTTCTTCGTGGATATTCTGCAGGCCATCAGAGTGAAAGACCTGATGCATCTTGTGAAAAAGGTGGACGTCATTCCCCAGAACATGACGTTTGGAGATTTCAGAGAATTTTTCCCTGAGACAAAGCAGCACTACTTCCCGGTTGTCGATCAGCATAACAGGCTGGCGGGGATATTTTCCAGTACGGATATTCGGGCAGTTCTCTTTACTCGGGGAATCGGGAATCTCGTGGTGATGAATGATGTTGCCACCTTTGACATCATATTAACAACACCTTCGGAAGATTTGAATGCGGTTTTGCAAAAATTTACCGTAAAAAATATCGACAGCCTTCCTGTGGTAAAAGACGAAGATCATAGTATCCTGATCGGAATGCTGAATCGAAGAGAGGTTATTGCATATTACAATGAGCAGATACAAAAGATGAAAAACAGGTCTTAACCGGCTGTTGCCCAAACAGCCGTCTCTTTGAGCGGGTAAGGAAACGCTTCGGCGCCGGCGAAAAATGATTTGGGAAGCAGCCCGTTAATATTTGACTTCCATCAGGAACAATCCATGTGCGGGCGCAGTTATCCCAGCAAGGTTACGATCCTTTGAAGCGAGTATGCGCTTAAAGTCGTTGAGGGTAATCTTACCAAGACCGGCATCCACAAGTGTCCCCACAATATTGCGCACCATAAATTTAAGAAACCCGTCGCCTTCTATTTTTAAAACCAGATATCCATTATCGGTTTCCACAAAATCTGCATTCATAACACAGCGGACAGTACTGGTTCTGGGGCTTCCCGACCCTTCAAATGCTTTGAAATCATGGCGGCCGACAATATAATAAAGTGCGTTCCGCATGGCATTCAGATCGAGTTTTTTCCGGATGTGCCAGGCGTACCGCCGGAAAATGGCGTCAGGAAGTCGTCGATTCAAAATTCTGTAATGATACGTTTTGCTTTTTACATCGTATTGAGCGTGAAACTTTTCAGGAACCGCTTCGCACGACGTTACGACAATATCTTCGGGCAAAAGACTGTTGAGCCCATTTTGAAAAACTTGAGCACCCAGTGATGTGTTGCATCGGAAATTGGCCACCTGGCCATAGGCGTGAACGCCGGCATCCGTCCTGCCGGAACCGATCAGGGTGACCCTATTTTCTGTCATGGTCATTAGTGTGCTCTCAATTTCGCCCTGAATGGTTCGATCTGTGGGCTGACGCTGCCAACCGTGATAAGCGCTGCCATCGTACTCGATGATAATTTTGAAGTTCTGCATGAGAGATTCGGATTAGAGTCTGTCACGTAACTACTCAGGTATTTAGGTTGAAGACTGAAGGCTGAAGTATATCAATTATCTCGCAACGCTCGAATTAAACCATTCAAGACCTTTTCTGTTTCGACAATCTTTGCTTCAAGCAGAGATGAATCCTGGTTGCGCAAGAACCCCAAACGCTTCGACAAACTTAGCTGATTAACAGGTTGTTAGGCTGAAGACTGAAGGCTGAAGTGATCTAACAGTCTTCAGTCTACTCACCCGTAAAATAATCTGCCTGACTGTCACGTGCGCAACCTTCAACGATATTAGAAGGAACCGAAACCGCTGCTCGCCGCATTTGAGAAGTTAGACCATACAACTCTTCTCTCGGAAACCTTGAGGTCACCCGATAAACCAATACTGCTACCTCGTCAGCCAGCTCAAATGCCCTAAGTTTTGTGTAATCGCGCATGATTTGTCCCTAAAAGCCTTCAACCTTCAGTCTATCCACCTGAGTAGTTACTTATTATGCAGATTGACAATGTTGTGGGATTCTGTCAAATAAAATTAAAAACTAAATCTTAAAACGTGATAGATTGAGATTTTTTTTAAATTCGTCAGAACGATAAAGGATAAATAAAAATGAGCAATATCATGTGCTCTGGTTTTAAAGCTGCCGGCGTCGCCGCAGGTCTCAAGAAGAAAGGCAAAAAGGATCTCGGTCTCATGGTTTCACAGGTTCCGGCAACTGTTGCCGGGGTGTTTACCAAAAATCAGGTGAAGGCGGCACCGGTGATTCTTGACCGCCGGCGGATAAAAACGGGCGTCTGTCAGGCCATTATTGTCAACAGCGGCAACGCCAACTGTTGTACCGGTGAGCAGGGAATCCGTGACGCCGAAACCATGGCAAGTTTGACAGCATCTGAACTCGGAATTTCAGAGGACCTTGTGCTTGTGGCTTCAACAGGTGTTATTGGAGAATCGCTGCCCATTGAAAAAATCGATGCCGCCATACCCACCATGGTCAAGTCACTTCAATCTGGAGGAATTCCGGATCTGGCCAGATCGATAATGACCACCGATACGGTACCCAAAATGGTTTCGGCACACGGGGTTGTGGACGGAAAAACGTTTACCGTTACCGGTGTTGCCAAAGGCGCAGGAATGATCCGGCCGGATATGGCGACCATGCTATGTTTTGTCTGTACAGACGTCAAAGCCTCTTCGGATATTTTAAAAGAGATTTTGATGAAAGCGGTAAACCGGTCTTTTAACCGAATCACTATTGATGGGGATACCAGTACCAATGATACGGTGCTGATCATGGCCAACGGTCTGTCGGGCGCTGTTATCCAAAGCCCGGTCCAAAAAGATATTTTTCAGAAGATTTTAGATGAAATCTTTTTGGATTTGGCCAAACAGCTGGTCAGAGACGGTGAGGGCGTGACAAAGCTGGTGGAAATAATGGTTCGGAATGCCGTATCGGATTCCGACGCCCAAAAAATTGCCGATACGGTTGCCCATTCTCCCCTTGTAAAGACGGCATTTTTCGGCGAGGATGCCAATTGGGGGCGGATTGCAGGTGCTGTGGGCCGGGCCGGTGTACAAATAGATCCAGATAAGATCGATGTCTATTTTGGTGATGTTCAAATGGTGAAATCCGGTATGGGGCAAGGAAAAACAGTCGAGGCCGAAGCCACAAAGGTTCTTAAGCGGCCGGAATTTACCGTAACCATTGATTTGAATTCGGGTAGCGGTTCCGGTTCAATATTGACGTGCGATTTTTCCGTAGATTATGTCAGGATTAATGCGGATTATAGATCCTGACCCGAATATTTCATGAAAAAATCCCGTAAGTGTTCACGGGGCGTGCTTCCCCGCTTCACTCCGGTGTCTACGTGTCCGGTCATTTCAATACTTACAAAACCCCTCATTGATGAATTGGGAGTCGTCTTCATGTCTTTAATGCGTTTGCAAAAATTTCTTTCAGAAGCCGGAATCTGCTCGAGAAGAAAGGGAGAGACGTATATCCAGGCAGGGCTTGTCCGTGTAAACGACACGGTTGTTACGGAGCTCGGCACAAAAATTGACCCGGAGAAAGATCGTATAGAATTCAAGGGCGGGGCGGTGACGCTAAAAAATGATTTGGTATATATAGTACTCAACAAGCCGAGAGGATATGTTACAAGCTGCAGCCAGCCCGGAGACAAGATAGTGATGGACCTTATAAAATTTCCTCAGCGAATTTATCCAATAGGCCGGCTCGACAAGGACTCCACCGGACTTTTAATTCTGACCAATGACGGAAGTCTTCATCACCGGCTATCGCATCCTTCCTTTGATCACGAGAAGGAATATGATGTAACTGTGTCAAAGCCCATAACCGATGGTGCGCTTAACAATATTTCAAAAGGTGTACCGATGATGGGAACAAAAACAAGACCTGCAGAGATTAATAGAATCTCTCCCAGACGTTTTCGCATCGTGCTCAAGGAAGGAAAGAACAGACAGATTAGACGAATGGTTCGAAAAGTGGGAAACCACGTTACGAGATTAGAACGGATACGGGTTTCGAATATAGAACTGAGAAGGCTTGCCGTGGGGCACTGGCGTTATTTGACGAGAAAAGAAAAAAAAGGCTTATAACCTTAATATTTCTGGAAAAATATCTGTTGACATCGACGTCCCAATAGGCTAAAAACAAAAGACTTCAAAGTGGATGCCAAATTACTTCCCAATCATCCCTAAAAAAAGGACACGTCATGATTAGATTTGGGTCGGCGGCCCGGGAGATGAAAAGTATGTCCAGCGAGGACATTTTTTCATCGCGATTGAAACTTCTTATCATCATGGCCAAGGCGTATTTAAAAAACTGCCCTATCGGGAAATATCGAAAGCAATCCATCATAGAAAATGCCCGCTTTGTTTTTTATCAATCTCTGAAACTGTCCAGTGAAATTACCACTTTTAAACACGATGATTATAGGACACAATCCGGGACGGCCTCCACGGGTGATATGCACGAAGAGTATATCTTCCATCAGAGAACCCAGCTGCTTGCGGTGATGGCTGAAGCCTTGGCTGAAGGCCGTCTGAAGGGGCAGTTCAGAAAAAAGGCCCTTCAAGACAATTTGGACAAAATCTGTGAAACGCTGATATTCAACTTCCACATCAAAGACGTGCACTTCCTAAAAGTAGCGTGAGCCAGGTCAGCATCCCAAATGTAAAAATAGCGGTGATTGATGATGATTTGCTGGTCCGAGATTTCATCGTCACTGTTTTAATGTATTGTGTTAACAGGGATGTTCTTAGTTTCGACAGCGGTCAGGCTGCTTGGCAATACATCAAGGATCACGGAAGTCCTGACATTATTATTTCCGGAATCGATATCCCCGGTTTGAGCGGCTTTCAACTCCTTTCCAAATTCAAAAAAAAATATCCGGAGAAAAAATGCCTTCTGATGTCCGCCGATCCTGCCCATGAGCAATCGGCCAGAGACTCCGGGGCAGATGCTTTTCTTGCTAAACCCGTGAGTGTAAATGACCTCTTTAAGGTTGTGGAAACCTTTGTTGTGTGAAGTTAATGAAGCTGTCTCAAAAATAGTCGATTGCGCTCAAGGGTGAGGTCTCGAGATGGCTTATAATAATTTCATCCGCTCTTGACCGGTGTAATGACAATGCTTACCCGTCTGTTCATGGCGTCGTCTGAAGAGATGGGCTGTGATTTTCCGTAGCCCACGGTCTGAATTCTTGCCGGATCGACCCCCCTTTGTACCAATGCATTCTTGACCGACATCGCCCGTTTTTCAGACAGTGTCTGATTGTAAGCTTCAGAACCCTTTGAATCGGTATGTCCCTCCACTCGGATGGTTGTCTGCGGATATTTGTTGAGTATGCCGGCAACTCTTTCCATCTCGGTGTATGCACCGGGTTCAAGCGTTGAAGAGTCAAAGGCAAAAAAGGATTCAGACTTAAACGTCGCGGTCAAAACATCCTGAGTTCTCTGGATACTGACGGCGTCATGTTGAGCCATGGCATCCCTCAGCTCTTGCTCCTGTCTGTCCATGTACGCACCGATTTGATGACCGGCGAGCCCACCCACAGCAGCTCCGATTCCAGCCCCGACCAGTGTCGCTGTTGTATTTCTTCCAATGGCTTGACCAAGAAGCGCACCAGCGGCAGCGCCGACTAAAACACCTGTTTTTGCGCCTTTTTCTTTGTTGGTCGTCCCTGCACAGGAAAAAATAAATGCAAGAAGTGTCAGACATACAATTATGGATATTGTTTTTTTCATGATAAAGCTCCTTAACTTGTTGGTGATTATCTACATCCTATTTTTTGTATGTAATTTGTAACTACTCAGG
>PVMK01124756.1_pt1 | contig 49031 bp, 44 predicted proteins | sample 1853481 | NCBI WGS metagenome assembly PVMK01 (sample SAMN08533507, study PRJNA380276) | Marine sediment metagenome, whole genome shotgun sequencing project.
CGGGTTCAAAGGGGTTCAGGTAACTGAGGTATATTTCCATCAGGTCGGTGGCGTCCCACCACAATTTGACAAACTCATCGCATTGCTCGCCTTTCTGGACTTCTGAAAGTACATTGGTATCAAGAAGAAAACTCAAAGCTCAATATCTCTTCCGGTTTCTTTCGAACGCTCCAATTCAAGTTCTTCAATCGGCATAGCCTCGAGCAACTCTTTCAGCCCCATACCTGCGAACGGATTTGTGACCGATCTCATAGCTGTTCGGGTTTGATCCGCAATTTTTCCCCCAGCTCTGAGATTGGCTGCGGTCTGTCTCAGCAGCTCCCGATCATTTTCTGGAACACTGATTTCCATTCTTACTATTCCCCTTTTTGCCTGGCGGCTCCGGTGACGCTGGACGGCCTTTTTCTGTGATGGTGTCATGGTTTGATGTCCGGTTGATATATCCGGTAACATATCCGGTTATAGAATCAACATCAATTGGACAGGTTGATTTTGCCAAATGCATTGCTTATACAATATGGAAAAACAACCTGGAATTGTGTAGGAAAATTCGATTAGCAAAAGCAATAAGGCCCGTAGTCACGGGCCTTTTTGGTCGCGGGCATGGCCCGCTCCTACATGTACTAATCCAGGTCGAGGAAGCTTCGGAGTTGTTCGGAGCGCGTTGGGTGACGCAGTTTTCTCAGGGCCTTGGCCTCGATTTGCCGGATGCGTTCGCGGGTTACGTCGAATTGTTTGCCAACCTCTTCCAGTGTGTGGTCGGTGTTCATGTCGATGCCGAAACGCATGCGCAGCACCTTGGCTTCGCGTGGTGTCAGGCCGGAGAGCACGCCCTGCACGGTGCCGGTCAGGCCGGACCCGGTTGCAGAATCCACCGGAGAGGAGATGTTCGCATCCTCGATGAAATCACCCAGGTGTGAATCTTCGTCATCGCCGATCGGGGTTTCCATCGAGATGGGTTCCTTGGCGATCTTAAGCACTTTACGCACCTTGTCCTCAGGCATCTCCATGCGCTCGGCCAGTTCCTCGGGTACGGGTTCGCGGCCCATTTCCTGCAACATCTGGCGAGAAATGCGGTTCAGCTTGTTGATGGTCTCGATCATATGCACCGGGATGCGGATGGTACGGGCCTGGTCCGCGATGGAGCGCGTGATGGCCTGCCGGATCCACCAGGTGGCGTAGGTCGAGAACTTGTAACCGCGACGGTATTCGAATTTGTCCACTGCCTTCATCAAACCGATGTTGCCTTCCTGGATCAGGTCCAGGAACTGCAGGCCGCGGTTGGTGTATTTTTTCGCGATCGAAATCACCAGTCGCAAATTGGCCTCGACCATTTCCTTCTTGGCGCGACGGGCCTTGGCCTCGCCGATGGACATGGAGCGGTTGATGTCTTTCAACTCTGCGATGGTCAGACGCGACTCTTTTTCGAGCCGGGCAAGTTTTTCCTGCACAGCGCGAATTTCGAGTGCGTATTCAGCCAGTGCAGGCACCCACTTCTGGGAACCCTTTATTATCGGCGTCAACCATTGCGGGTTGGCTTCATTTTCGGTGAAGGACTTCAGGAAAATGGATTTCGGCATCTTGGCCTGAACCACGGCCATCTGCAGAATCATTCGTTCCAGGTCACGCGTCTGCGAAATCGTGTAGCGTAAACGGTCGACCAGGTGATCCACCATTTTCGCCGGGTACTTGATCCGCAAAAATATGTAAGCCATGTCCTCACGTACTTTAAACACACTTTCGTGTTTTGGGCCGTGCTTGTCGTGCAGGGTGACGTAATTCTTGAAGAGCGCGGCCAGTTCCTTGAACTTGCGATCCACTTCCTCGAGATCCGGACCCGTGGGTCCCTGTTCCTCTTCCTCTTCCTCTTCCTCTTTCGCTGCGTCGCCGGTCTTTTCTTCGTTCGCAAGATCCTCAGCGGTTTTCGCCTTGGCCGGCTTGGGTGGTTTGGGAATTTCCTGTTTGGCCAGTTCTTCCGGGTCGATAAAGTCGATCATCAGTTCGGTCAGGCGTTGCTTGCCGTCAACATAGTGGGCGAATTCCACCAGCAGGTTGGCATAGGTACCCGGGAAGCGGGACAGTGCTTTGTGGACCTGCAGCAGGCCGTCTTCGATGCGCTTCGCGATCGCAATTTCACCCTCGCGCGTCAGCAATTCCACCGTGCCCATTTCGCGCATGTACATGCGCACAGGATCGGTCGTGCGGCCGATCTCCGATTCCACCGCGGCCAGTGCGGCGGCGGCTTCTTCAGCGGCCGCATCGTCTTCGCTGACGTTTGCAGCCGCATCATTCAGGATCAGGGTATCGGTATCCGGCGCCACTTCGTGCACGGAGATACCCATGTCATTGATCATGTTGATGATGTCTTCGATCTGCTCCGGATCGACAATGTCATCAGGCAGGTGATCATTCACCTGGGCGTAAGTCAGGAAGCCCTGCTCCTTACCCTTGGTGATGAGTTCCTTCAATTGAGATTGCTGATTCTCGTTCATAAAATTTTTTTTGTGCGGTTAACTAAAATATAGTTCAAGATCACCAACTCGGCGACATCAATTTTCACCCGGGCCCCTTGTCACGATTTTTCGCCCTGTAAAACCTCTATCAGAGTTTGCCGGTGCTGCTGCAACTGTAACAATGTCGCCCTCTCTTCCGGACCCATGTCGACAATTTTCGGCATTTGGCTTATCCGCGCTTCAGTCCATTGCAACTCGAGCCCCGTCACGGCATCCCGGAACTCCTGAGCGAGTTGTTTCTCCTCACCTGGAAGCTGCCAGGTTGCCAGTGTTCCCAAGTGTGAATAGGCTGGATGTTCGCGCCAAAGTTCCAATAACTGAGCGGTGGTCATATTGGGGCGTTTGGCGCAGAAGTCAACAAGTTCCCGGTATATTTCAACGCCCGGAAGATCACATCCTGACAACGCGCCGGCATCGCCAGCCTCGCTTGAAAGTTTGGGGTTCTGCACCAAATGTGCAAGGGCAATCCGCATCGGAGTTCTTTTCTGGGCTGGTTTCCTGCCGATGGGGGCTGTCCCGCCGGGCAGCGGTGGCTTGCCGCGGGAGTCATCCAGGCGATGTTGAGCCAGCGCTTCCAGGCGACTAAACATCATGTCATGGAATACGCCGGGTGGGATTTGATCGACCTGAGGCCTGGCCAACTCCACCAGTCTGGCCCGGCCATCGATCGATGACATATCAACCTCGGCTGTGAAGTGGTCAAAAAGGAAACCTGACAGAGGCTGCGCTTCATCCAGCAGGGCAGAGAACGTCTCCGCCCCCTTGCTGCGCACCATCGTGTCCGGGTCTTCACCTTCCGGCAGAAACAGAAACTTTGCCTGGCGCCCTTCACGCAATCGCGGCAGAGTCGCTTCCAGCGCCCGCCAGGCCGCTTTTCTCCCGGCCTGGTCTCCATCGAAGCAGAAGATTACTTCGTCGGCGGCACGAAACAGCAATTCGGCCTGCTCGCTGTTTGTCGCCGTACCCAGCGTAGCCACGCAATTTCTGAAACCAAACTGGGCCAGCGCCACCACGTCCATGTAGCCTTCAACCACGATAATCCGGTCCAGTTTTGCCTGGCTCTTGCGGGCCAGGTAAAGCCCGTATAACTCACGCCCCTTGTGGAACAACTCAGTCTCGGGTGAATTCAGGTATTTCGGACCGTCATTGTCCAGTGCGCGGCCGCCGAAGGCGATGACACGGCCACGGCGATCGTGTATCGGGAACATGATGCGATGCCGAAACTTGTCATAGGTACCGCTTTTACCCTGGCTCAACATACCCGCCCGTTGCAATAGAGACACTCGTTTCTCATCACTGCCCAGGCGTTTGAGCAGTTTGTCCCAGCCCGCAGGGGCAAATCCAATACCAAATTCCCTGCTCACTTCACCCGACAGGCCGCGCTGTTTCAGGTAATCGATTGCCGCCTGACTTTGCTTCAACTCACCTTGATAATACGCTGCCGCTGATTCCATCAATTCATACAGGCCGGCTGAGGGACGAGGCTTTTGCGAGGCTTCGCGGGGTACTTCAAGACCCGCATGCCGGGCCAGATCCTCAACCGCGTCGACAAACTCCAGGCCTTCGTAGTTCATCAGGAATCCGATGGCTGAACCGTGCGCCCCACAACCAAAGCAATGATAAAACTGCTTTTGCGGGCTGACAGTGAATGAAGGGGTCTTTTCATCATGGAAAGGGCAACAGGCCTGGTATTCACGGCCAGCGCGCTTCAAAGGGACGCGCCGCTCAATCACTTCCACAATATCCACTCGACCGAGCAGTTCTTCAATAAAGGATTCGGGTATCAATCCGCCCATGTCAGCAGGCCCAGATCAAAAGGCTGTGAAGGACAGGGCGCGCAATGTGCGGCCACCCACATCAGGAGTTGAGTTGATCCTTCACCGCCTGGCTGACGGCTTTCATGTCAGCACGGCCCTGGACCTGGCCACGAAGAGCGCTCATCACCTGGCCCATATCACGAATGCTGCTGGCGCCAAGTCCCTCAATGGTGCCAAGGATCAGTGCAGCCAGTTCATCTGCACCCAGCGGCTCCGGCAGGTAAGTCTGGATCAGGTCCAGCTCAAAGCGTTCTTTTTCCGCCAGGTCTTCACGGCCGGCTTTTTCGAACAGGCCCAGGGACTCGCGCCGCTGCTTGACCATCTTGTCCAGCACAGCAAGGACTTGCTCATCATTCAGTTCAATGCGCTTATCGACTTCTATTTGCTTGATCGCCGCGGTCACCAGGCGCAATGCAGCCAGGCGATCACGCTCATGGGAACGCATCGCATTCTTAACATCATCCTGGATACGGGCTTTAAGCGACATCACAGATCACCTAACGACTAATCTAAACTGGATTCGCAGCTTAACGAATCATGCGTAGCCAGCCCGGACGGGCCGGCCGGCCGGGTAAAATCTAATACAGGCGGGTACGACGAACTGCATCCCGCGACAGGCGGCGCATATTGCGCTTCACGGCCGCAGCCGCTTTACGCTTGCGCTCCCATGTGGGCTTTTCGTAGAACTCACGGCGGCGCGTTTCTGCCAACACACCCGCTTTCTCGCAGGAACGCTTGAAGCGGCGCAGTGCGTACTCAAAAGGCTCATTTTCGCGAACTTTTACACTCGGCATTACTAAATCACTCTTCCTTTTCGCCAAAAAATGGCTTTGCATTAACGTAGCCGGTTATTTTACCAAGCTTTCTGCGCCTCATGCAAAGATAAAATTTGATTCCTGCGTTCAAGTGTAATGACTTATCCGCAGAGAACGCACAAGACATAGCGCTAAGAGTCAGTAACGCCCAATCTTCAGCGACTCCTCGCGAAGGCTACTTCGCCACCACGGCGGGGGTCGCCGGCGCCGTGGAATTGACCGGCTGGTGTAACGGAAACGGCGTGCACGCCACCGAAGAAGAGGTTTTTGTCGGGCCAGGGATGGGTCCGGGGTGCGCTGGATTCGAGCGTTTGCAAGGCTTCAGCGCTGAAACCTGCCTCGATACTGAGCATGTCGCGTTCCAGGTGAATGCGAGGCGCACCGACGGCTTCCTCCAGGCTCATGCCGAAATCCAGAAGATTGACCAGCACCTGGGTAACCGCACTGCGTATGCGGTTCGAACCACCGGAACCCAGAGCATAACGGGTGCCGTCCGCCAATTCAGCCACCGCCGGGGACATCATGGAAGCCAGGCGGGCGCCCTCTTTCCACAGGTTGAAACCGCCGGGGTTGATATCCTCCTCGCCCAGCATGTTATTCATCATGATGCCGGTACCCGGCAACACATAGGAACAGCCTTCACCGTTCGAAGCGGTGAGACTGGCTATATTACCGCGTGCATCCGCTACGCTGATATGCGTTGTGCCCCTGCTGAAGAGGGAATTCAGCTTGAGGCTTTCTTGCCAGGCATGGATCGTTTCTGCATCCAGGAATTCGTCCATTTTCCGGCGCTCCAGCCCCGCTTCGAGCGAGTAATCATGCCTTGCCAGGCTGGAGGCCCGCATTCCACGCAGCAGGTTAAGCATGTGTCCCTTACTCCCCCATTTGTCCTCTTCCGAGGCCCAGTCAGACATCACGCCCAACGCAAAAGCCACCAGGCAACCGCCCGGTGACGGTGGCGGATTAATTGCGCACCGGGTGCCGCGGTATCGAAAAACCACCGGTTCCCTGCGTTCCACCCGATACGAAGAAAGGTCTGCGAGGCTCAGTTGCCCACCCATGTCACCGCAGTCCCTGCTCAGTCGCTGCGCCCACTCGCCCTGGTAGAACAGATCCGGGCCTTCGCTTGCCAGTGCCTCGAATGAATCCGCTGCATCAGCATTACGCAACAATTCCCCTTTGCGGATCAGATGGCCGGAATCTCCAGGAGACTCGTACAGGCTAAAAGATGCAGGCGTAGCTTTCATGATCGGCTGCAGAACCCGGATGATGTAGTGGTGGAACGAATCTACTTCCACGCCGGAACGGGCGAGTCCAATCGCCGGCGCCATGATGTCCTTGATCGGCATGCGGCCAAGATCCCGATGGGCCTCGAATAGTCCAGCCACCACGCCTGGCACTGCAATCGATCCCATTCCGATATGGAATTCCTGCAACGCCGTTCCGAAATCTGCCATGATGGGGTAAAAATCAAGCTCTTCCTGTGGTCTTCGGCGCCCCGGAGTCTGGCAGAAAAAATCATAGACCACCGGTTTACCCGCTTCAGGAAGGGCCAGCAGAAACCCGCCACCACCAAGGCTCACCAGCAACGGTTCTGCAATTGCAGCCGTGCACAATGCACCCAGCGCAGCGTCAAATGCATTGCCACCCGCTTCCAGTATTTCCACCGCCGTGTGCGAAACTTCCTTGCTCCCGGAAGCCGCCACACCAAGACTTTTGACCAAAGTTTCCCCCAGATAAAAACTGTAATTGAAGATAGCATAAGCTGCGCCGCCTGCAAGGGACGCACGGGTAGGAAAGCAGAATTTTAGGCGTCTTCTGCGTCCTCTGCGGATTAATCACCAGCGTACAAAAAGTATTTACCCATTGCAGTCTCCGCTGGTCGCGTATATATCTGGAGTTCAAACCATATCGGATTCAGGCTTTGCGTGTTTTAGGTATTGAAACTTCTTGTGATGAGACCGGGGTTGCCGTTTATGACGGTGAGCTGGGTCTGATGGCGCACTCGCTTTATTCGCAGGCGCATATCCATGCTGAGTATGGCGGGGTTGTGCCGGAGATCGCCTCGAGGGACCATGTGCGAAAGTTGCTGCCGCTGCTTGATGAATGTCTGGAAAAAGCTGATTGCACGCGGGGAGAAATCGACGGAGTGGCGTATACGGCCGGGCCCGGCCTGATCGGTGCTTTACTTGTGGGCGCCTCGGTAGGGCGTTCGCTGGCCACTTCTCTGGGCATTCCGGCGGTCGCCGTGCATCACATGGAGGGACATTTGCTGGCGCCTCTGCTCGAGGCCGACGCTCCGGATTTTCCATTCGTGGCGCTGCTGGTGTCAGGGGGACATTCGATGCTGGTGGAGGTCAGTGAAATCGGCCAGTACAAGGTGCTTGGCGAAACGCTGGACGATGCTGCCGGCGAGGCTTTCGACAAGACAGCCAAACTGCTGGGCCTCGGCTATCCCGGTGGGCCGGCACTGGCCAGGGCGGCGGAATCGGGCGACCCGGACCGGTTCTCATTTCCACGCCCGATGACGGATCGTCCTGGCCTGGAATTCAGTTTCAGTGGATTGAAGACCCACACGCGCAACCTGTGGCGCAAGAACTTCAAACAAGCCAATGCACAGGCTGATATTGCGGCTGGTTTCCAGCAGGCTGTCGTCGACACGCTGGTCATCAAGTGCCGGCGGGCGATGAAACAGACCCGTAGTGCTCACCTGATCATCGCCGGTGGCGTCGGGGCCAATCTGCGATTACGCAAAGCGATGTCGCAGGCAGGCAGGAAATACGGCTGGGGTGTATCCTACCCGCGGATCGAATTTTGCACGGATAATGGTGCCATGATCGCTTTTGCCGGATACCATCGTCTGCGGGCAGGGCAAAGTGAACCGGAATTAATCTGCGCACGCCCGCGCTGGCCCCTGGATGAACTCAGGGACCTGTCCTGAGCAACCTGTCCGACCTGATAATCAATCGAGAGAACCCGCATGGACCGAGTGTTTATTGAAGATCTGAGAGTACAGACCGTCATTGGAATATTTGACTGGGAACGGGAGATCAGGCAGACAGTCAGCATCGACCTGGAAATGCAATTCGATATTCGTAAAGCAGCCGAATCTGATGCCATCGAGGACACGCTGAACTACAAGGCCGTTGCCAAACGTTTGATCCAATTCATTCAGGAAAACGAATTCCAGCTGGTCGAAGCACTGGCTGAACGCTGCGCTACGATCGTATTGGAAGAGTTCCCGGTCAACTGGCTGCGGCTCAAGCTGGGCAAGCCCGGCGCCGTTCGTGGATCGAGCGCCGTGGGTGTGATTATCGAACGAGGCACCCATGCCACCTGAGGGCCTGAATCGATGAGCACCGCATACCTCGGTCTGGGCAGCAATGTGAGTGCCCACTCCCATATTGCAGCAGGCATCGCAGCCCTGCTCGAAAGGTTCGGAAATGTCCGGCTGTCACCTGCCTACCTGTCCTCTGCGGTGGGCTTCGATGGTGATGACTTCATCAACCTGGCCGCCTCGGTAGAAACCAGTCTCCAGCCGATCGAGCTGAAACACTTCCTGAACGAACTTGAAGACCGGCACCACCGCCTGCGCGACGCCCCCAAATTCTCCGATCGAACCCTGGATATCGACATCCTTCTTTACGATGATTTGTACCTGATCAGCCCGGCGCTGAAAATTCCACGAACCGACATCATGACTTATGCGCATGTACTGAAGCCACTGGCAGATTTAGCTCCCGGCCTGGTGCATCCCGTGTGTCACAAGACCATTGACCAGATCTGGCAAGATTACGCCGGCGATCGCAATGCACTGAAAAGAATAGATTTGTAGGAGGCCGCCATGCGGCCGAAATCAAAAATCCATGTCGTGCGCATAGTGGCCTCCTGCAATCAGATATTCAGCAATCGGCCGCCGTCGACGGCAAGTATCTGGCCCGTGACGTAGGGCGCATCCAGCGCAAGATAGGCAACGGCGCCTGCGATATCTCCCGGCTCGCCGAGCCGGCCGAGGGCAGTGCGTCCGAGGATAGATTCTTTATCGTTCTCCACAGGCCCGTTCTGCGGCCATAAAATGGCGCCCGGAGAAACGCCATTAACCCGGATGGCCGGGCCCAGTTCCTTTGCAAGAGCCCTGGTCATCATAGCCAGGCCGGCCTTGGAAATGGAGTAAACAGCATGACCACTCATCGGACGCTCGGAATAGACGTCCAGCAGGTTGATGATGGATCCCTGTGCCCCACTTAGCTCATTCAGCAATGCCTGCGCCAGAAAATAGGGGCCTTTGAGGTTGCTGTTGAGCAGATCATCCCACTGCCAATCAAGGGTTGCACCCAATTCAGTAGGATAAAAACGCGACGCGTTGTTGACCAGGACATCCAGCCGGTCGAAGCGTGATCGCAGTTCTTCTGCCAGTTGCTCAACACCTGCCTGCCCGGAAAGATCCGCCGCGGCCAGCGATGCGCTGCCGGCGCGAATGGCATTCAGGCGGTCCGCCAATTGCTGTGCAACTTCGCGCTTGGAATTGTAATGCAGGATGACATCGCAACCCCTTTGGTGGAGTTTCTCCGCAATTGCGGCGCCAATTCTGGCAGCTGCGCCGGTAACGAGTGCTTTTTTATTTCCTGACATGATCACATAATAGCCTATGCCCCGCGTCACCTTGCCCGACCCTCCCGATGAACTCAAGCGATTGAGTGCATCGCTCAGTGCGATCATTCGCGAAGAAATCAGGGGCCGGGGCCCGATACCCTTTTCCCGTTACATGGAAATGGCGCTCTACCAGCCCGGCCTGGGTTATTACTCGGCGGGCTTACACAAGCTGGGCGCGGCAGGTGATTTCGTCACATCCCCTGAGCTGGGCTCCCTGTTTGCCGGCTGCCTGGCGCGACAAATCGAGGAGATCTCGCAGTGCCTGGGCGAGTATGACATCCTCGAGATCGGGGCCGGGAGTGGTCATCTGGCGGCAGACATACTGCAACTCCTGGACAAAGGCTTATTGCCCGGTCGTTACATGATTCTGGATCGCAGCGCTGACCTGAGACAGGTCCAGCGCGAGCACCTGTCTTCCGTGGCGCCGGGCTTGCTGGATCGGGTCGAGTGGCTGGACCATCCGCCGGATAGACCGTGGCGGGGCGTGCTGCTGGCCAACGAAGTAATCGATGCCCTGGTGATCGAGCGCTTCCAGGTCGCAAACTCCGGCCTGAAGCAACTGTGTGTCGGCGAACAAGATGGTGGCTTTGCATGGGTCGACCGTCCCGCCCCCGGGGAGATGGTGAATTCGTTTGAGGCGCTTGGGGTGGATTTCCCTGCCAACTATCGATCAGAGCTGAGTCTGCAATTGTTTCCCTGGCTGAAGGCCATGACAGCCAGCATGCAGCAGGGTCTGGCCCTGTTCATCGATTACGGCTACCCGCGCCGCGAGTACTACCTGCAGGAACGTAACGACGGGACACTGATCTGCCACTACCGGCATCGCGCGCATGACGACGTGTTCTTGTGGCCGGGCCTGCAGGACATAACGGCTTTCGTGGACTTCACTCTGCTGGCTGAGGCTGCGGATCAATGCGGCTTGCAGGTGGAGGGTTATACCAGCCAGGCCATGTTTCTGCTCGGTTGCGGGCTGGACCAGGTGCTTGCCGCGCAAACAGCAGTCAGTGCGGACGGGGGCATGGCGCTCAATACCCAGACCCGTCAGCTGACACTCCCCGGGATGATGGGGGAACGGTTTCAGGTGATGGGCCTTGGCCGTGATTTCGGGATTCCGCTGATGGGATTCAGTTTGCTGGACCTGCGCCACAGGCTGTAATCGCTTCAATCCGTGCCTGGCGTAACTTTTCACCGATTTCTCGCCCGTCGAGCCCTTCCGTATCCAGTCGCCGGGCCCGGATCGCCCGGGCCGCATTAACAGCGGCTGTCAGCCTTTGTGCTTGAGGATAGGGGCGCTCCTCAAGGCCTTTTCTTCCCCGGTAATCCGCCTCGCAAGCCTGGAGGAATGGCTCCAGCTGTTCCGGGCGGCGCAGGAAATCGGCCTCTTCGATCAGGGCCATCAGGCGCAAGGGGCGCATTTCCATCAACTGATGGCACCTGAGGTGCAAGGCACAGACCATGACCGCCAGGTCGCGGTATGCGCCCGGAACACGCAAGCGTTTGCACACCCGTTCGACCAGCGGCACCCCCCTGGGTTCGTGTCCAACATGGGAAGGCCAGGCGCTTTGGTCGGTACGGCCTTTACCCACATCGTGCAACAGGATTGCAAAAACCACACTGGCCGGCCATTGCAGGCGCGCGGCGAAATCCATCGCCATCATGAGGTGAATTCCAGTATCGATCTCTGGATGATATTGGGCGGGCTGCGGCACGCCAAACAGGGCATCCACCTCAGGCAGCAATACCGCCAGAGCGCCGCATTCGCGCAGAATTTGGATGAAAACGCCCGGTTTCGCGCTGGACATGGCCGCATCGACCTCACTCCAGACTCTTTCTGGCACCAGGTGGGTCAATTCTCCGGAAGCCGTCATCTCGCGCATCAAGCGCATGGTGGAATCATGCACACTGAACCCCAGCGGAGCAAATCGCGCGGCGAAGCGGGCTACCCTCAGTACGCGCAGGGGATCCTCAGAAAACGCCGGTGAAACATGACGCAACAACCTGGCCTCCAGATCAGACTTCCCGCCGTAGGGGTCAACCAACCGGCCATCGGCGTCGCGCGCCATCGCATTGATCGTGAGGTCCCGGCGGGCCAGATCCTCTTCCAGGTTTACGCCGGGATGGAAGTCAACCGAGAAGCCGTGGTAGCCGTGGCCCTGCTTGCGTTCGGTCCGCGCCAGAGCATATTCCTCGCCGCTGGAGGGATGCAGAAAAACGGGAAAAGAAGCACCGACCTGTTTGTAGCCTTTTTCAAGCAGGGCTTCGGGCGTGCTGCCCACGACCACCCAGTCCCGCTCCCTGGGGGGAATGCCCAGCAGATCATCACGGATGGCGCCACCAACGAGGTAAGTCTTTTCTTCCGGTTGCTGGCTTGTGGCTGCGGGCATGGATCAGCGACCTGCCACCTGCTTCCTGCAACGATCCAGGTGCTTCTGGTGAACAGATTCGCCGAGATATTCGCCCACCACACTTCCAATACTGCGCGGGTGGATGCCGAAACGCCATAAGGAATTTTTGACGCTGGTGTTGTCAATCTGCAAAGACCTGTAGTTATCACTGGAAAACGGCTTGCCGGGCACAAAGTCCATGAGCCAGCCCTGCAGGCGCGAGAACGCACCGGATAAGCCGATCACCCGGCGCTTCAGGCCAGCCATGACCGCCGTCCACTCCACCAGTTCTTTCAGACTGTACTCTTCGGGCCCCACCATGATCAGCGTTTTTCCTATGGACTCCGGATCATTCAGCGCAGCTGTCATCGCCGCAGTCACATCCCCCACCCACACCGGCTGCATTTTTGCATTCGGGCAGGCCAGGGGGAAAACGGGGATCACTTTGAGCAAAGCTGCAAACCGGTTGAAGAAATCATCACCATCGCCAAAAATCACAGATGGCTGGACGATCGTGCTCTCGAGGTCACCTGCATTTCGTATCAGTTCCTCTGCCTGACCCTTGCTGAGCAGATAGTGGCTGTTCCCCTCGCCCGCATTCAACGCACTGACGTGCAGCAGGCGATGTACGCCCGTTTGCCGGCAGGCCGCAATGAGCTTCTCCACCAGTTCCACGTGTACCTTGCGAAATCCGGCACCATTGCGGCCGGATTCATTGAGTATCCCAACCATGTTGATCACGGCTTCCGCCCCTGCCAGCTGCGCCTTCAGAACTTCGACATCGTGAATATCCACCTGCCTGAGCTCGACGCCCGGGATCAGGGCCAGTTCCCTGCACCCGAGCCGGTAACGGCACAGGACGATGCAACGATGGCCTGCCGCCGACAATGCAGGCAGCAAATGGTGTCCAACAAAACCGGTGGCGCCCAGCAGCACAATACGCATGACCAACTCCTGTTAACCCGAAGCCCGGCAGACCACCTCTGTGGTTTCCAGACTGTGCGTGGTACCACCCATACTACCGGAATCAATAGCAGGCATCCTCGATGAGATTCGCGTCACCGGCTGCTGCAGGCGCCAGTCATAGATGGTGGTAAAGGCGAGAACGCGCGGGATGTAATCGCGCGTTTCGAAATAGGGTAACGTTTCGACCCAGATGGCCGGATCCGCCACCAGCGGTGGTTCCAGCCAGCGATCGACCGCGCGTGGCCCTGCATTGTAGGCTCCGGCAGCCAGCACCGGGTTTTCCCCATAGCGGTCGAGCAGGTCCCGCAGATAAGCGGTGCCGAAGCGGATATTATCTTCCGCCTGCATCAACTGCTCGCGCCCGCTGTACCCGATGTTATGGCGCTTCGCCAACTGCCGGGCGGTGTCCGGTGTCAGCTGCATCAGGCCGCGCGCGCCGGCGGATGACAGAGCATCTTCCGCCATGGCGCTCTCAGAACGCATCAGGCCCAAAACCCAGGATGGATCCAGGTTCCTGTTGCGGGCATGACTTTCGACCACAGCGCCATATCCCATCGGGAAGCGCCAATCGTACCAGCGAATATCCCCGCTGTTGCCAAGGGCGAATATGGCCATATCCGGCCAGTTCTCTTGCGTTGCAATGGCAGCAGCGAGACGCAGTCCTTCCCGGTCAAGTGTCCGCGCAGCCATTTTCCATTCACTCCGTGCCCAGTTCCTGATTCCGGCGCTACGGAGTTCCAGGGCGCGCTGAAAGCCCGGCTGCCGGCGCAGGGTATCAACTTCAGCCTGCTCGAACAGTGGTTCCTGCGGACAAATCGTGTAGGGCTGATCCAGCAAGTCAGCCGACAGGAACCCATAGTAGCTGGCTTCCAGCGCCAGTTCGCTGAGCAATTCGTGGCCGTAGTCCGGGTCGCCCGACGCCAGGCGTGCCCGTGCATCCCAGTACCTCCAGCGGGCGTCATCTTTCAGATCCGGCGGCATGCTCGCCACGGTCAGGATTACATCAGCCCAGTTCTCCAGTGACAGGTCAAAACGTACCCACCATTCAAGCAATTTACCGTCACGATATTCTTCCGGAACCGCGCGCATACGCCCGGAAGTGCCGGCTGCTCCTTCGACCGCCGACCACAGTGCAATTTCCCGCAAAATACCGCCGCGTACGTCATTTGACCAGCTGAAGTGACCATCCAGTGATTCGAAAACCTGCCACGCGCGATCCGAATCACTTCGTGCCAGTCGGCGCAGGCCATAACTGGTGATCACACGGCTGCGTTCCTGGTCGTGCCAATTCCTGGCCTGGTCCAGCCTGCGGTAGCCGCTGCGGTCCTGCTTCTGCCAGCGTTCCACCCACACTCGATCGACCTCAGCGACGTAGCGGGCAAGGTACAAGGTCAATCGGGGTTCGCGGGCCTCCATGGCCAGGCGGATTCGCTCCCAGGCCAGCCCGCTTGTTATTCCATGCTGTTTTCTGAGCCAGCTGAACACCGGGTCGCAGGGGTCCGGCTGGGATTTCCCGACCGCCCACAGTCCCTGGGCAACCGGCAGCAAACCGTCGGTCTGTCCGCGTTCAATCCGGGCATGCGCCAGGTAACATTGGATTTCAGTGTCGCTGGATCCCTTCGCGTGACTGAGCACTGAATCCCAACGTGCGTTTTCACCCAGCGTTCTCAGCCAGGCCCTGCGCAGGCCGGCAGTGAAAGCCCAGCCCTCATGTGAATCGAGAAAAGTGGACATTTCCGCGGTGGAGACAGTGGCCCTGCGAAAACGCAGGTCCTCGTACTGGAGGTAGGGATACAGGACATAATCCGTGAGGCCCGGCATTGACTTCCGAAAAATATCCCGCTGACCTCGGGTCGCAGCATGCCAGGCACGGCTAAATTGTTCCCGTTGTAGTGCGCTGGGATCTTGTTGGATTGCATCATCAGCGACAAGAAGATGAAAGGGAATCAGCACCACCAGCACCAGAACAAGGCCGAGTTGCTGTACAAATCTGCCTGCGATCTGGGTTATCCTGCCAGCGTGGGATTTGTTCGAGTTCACAGTGGCCAGCATATGAAAATGCAGGCAGGCGAGCAAGGAGATTTGCGCCAAATGGAAACATCAGGCTAAAAACATGTGGATTGAATTCGCGATGATTGGACTGCTGGCCGGTTACCTGGCGGGATTTCTGGGGATCGGCGGTGGCTTTGTCGTTGTGCCGGCGCTGACATTCCTGCTGCTCAAGGACGCAAGCACGGCGCCATGGGCTATCCACATGGCGGTCGCTACTTCCCTGGCCACCATGCTGGTGACATCTCTAAGCTCACTTCTCGCGCACCACCGCAAGGGCGCCATCCGTTGGCCGTTGGTCCGAACCATGGCTGCGGGTTTGATGGCAGGGGCCATATCAGGCGCTGTAATTGCTGATTTCCTGCAGGGTGACGCCCTGATCCGCGTGTTTGGCCTGTGCGCTATCCTGGCCGGGCTGCAGTTGCTGCTCGCCCGTCAACCCGATGGCGAGAAGCCCTTACCCGACAAGGCGGGCTTACTGGGCGTGGGGGGCGCCATCGGATCCATCTCCAGCCTGATCGGCATCGGAGGGGGAGCCATAACGGTTCCGTGGCTGCTCTGGCATGGTGTGAGAGCACAAAACGCCGTGGCTACATCAGCCGCCTGCGGCTATCCGATCGCGATTGCAGGCACAGTGTCATTCATCATGCTCGGCCGGGGAGGCGGTCTGCCGGAGGGCGCGCTTGGATATGTGCACCTGCCCGCCTTCCTGGGTATCGCCGTCACCAGCGCATTGGCTGCTCCACTGGGCGTAGCTACCGTTCACCGCCTTCCGCCCAAAGCGGTGAAACGCGTATTCGGTGTGTTCCTGCTGTTTGTGGGAACCCGGATGATGATCGGCTTCTAACCTGCATATTGCTCATCTTTGGATTGCTTGTATTAACTGCTCACTTCTACGCTGATCACCTGGCGTGTCGCTGGCAACAGGCGGATTTCCGGTGGCAGTTTGATTTCAAGCTTCACAGGGCAATGATCTGAGTAGCTTATATCGAGCACATCGGCTTCCCCGCCCCCAAGGTGACGGCTGACAAGGATATGATCGATGGCGCGTTGCGGCTGCCAGGAAGGAAAACTGGCCAGACCCCTGGTTGGGGCAATCAGATTAAGCGCGTCACGAAATTCAACAATCGATGGATTGTCTACCTGTGTATTCAGATCCCCCATGACAATCAGATTCGCACAGTCTTGCAGTCGCTCCGCCAGGAATTTTAGTTGTTGCCCACGGGCGCGTTTACCCAGCGCGAGATGCACGATTGCCACGTCAAGGCGGTTCTCACCCCTTCCGTAGCGGACAAGTAGCGTACCTCGACCGGGTATGATGCCGGGCAGTCGGTATTCCTCCACCGACTCCGGCTCGAACTTGCTGAGAAAGCCATTGCCGGCATAGGCGACAGTCCCGACTTTTCGGTTCGACTGGTGGCACCAGAACGGCATGCCTGCATGGTTGGCCAGGTATCGGGACTGGTTGATAAAGCCCGATCTCAGGCTGCCAGAGTCTACCTCCTGCAAGGCCACCATATCATAGGGCGCCACCAGCTCGGCGATGGCGTCGAGATTTTCAACGCGCTGTGTGTGAGGCAGCACCTGCCGCCAGCTGTGGGTGACGTAGTGGTGGTAACGGGCTGTTGAAGTGCCTGCCTGGATATTGAAACTCATCAGGCGGATCGTCTGTCTGTCCTTTCGGGTTTTTTCAGAATGTCGCACCATGCCATTCTAACCCGCATTCACGCCCGTATCCCGGGCGACCGGATCATCGTTGTATCCCGAAATCAGCGGCCTTCTGTTTCCACAGGCGTCTCAAGCTGAGCTTCAGCAGAAAGTTCTGCCTCAAGTTCTTCAGTTTCAGATTCGAGGGCAGCGGTTTCCAGACGCTCGATGGTCTCCCGTTCAATCAGGTAGTCCACCACATCGAGCATCACGTCATAGCTGGAAACAGCTGCGTTTCCTGTGATGCGGTATTTAGCGTTCACCACCAGTGCAGGCGTTCCACGGATACCAAATGTCTGTGCCAGACGCTGATCTTTACGCATCCTGGCATCCACGGCAAAAGACTTCGATGTACCCTGGAATGCTTCGGCGGTAACGCCAAAACGGGAGTAAAAATCGGAAAGTTCCTCCATGGTGCGCATCACGGCCTTTTCCTTCCAGATCTTGTCCATCATCGCTGCATGCGCCTCGTCGCCCAGGCCCATCATATTGGCGGTCACGTACCCGCGCGCGTACAGCTCCCACGCAGCACGCCCGAATACGACCGGGATTCTTCTGAATTTGACATCATCGGCTTTGCGCTGAGTCCAGCTGTTGAGGTATGGCTCAAAGGTATTGCAATGCGTACACAGGTAGCTGAACAGCTCCACCAGCTCTATCGGCTGATCGTTCCTGGCAGGCGCCCCTTCTATTTCAAAGTAGTGCAGGCCTTCCTGGTACGGCACGATCGAATCCGACTGGGCCTGCACCGCGCCGCTCAACAGCACAAAGACAGATATCAGAGACAATAATAAGTGAAATACAGTTTTCTTCATGCTCAACTCCCGCGAATCCGGCCTCCCCATGGGACCTTTTTACTGACCGCTATCCGCGTCATCAGTTCATTCAGTTTTCAGGTAAAGTCCCTGGATGTAGCTCGCAACGGCCTCGATCTCAGCATCAGTGAGCTCTGCAGATGCACCATTCATTATACGGCTTGGCGAGTCGTCCTCCCCCCAGTTCTCACCAGCGCGGAAACCTTTCAGCATTTTGCTCGTGTACACAGAGTGCTGTCCTGCCAGGGCAGGAAATACGGACAGGGGGTTGCCCTCTCCCGCGGGACCATGGCAGCTCATACAAGCCGGCACGCCAGAATCGGCATTACCTGCTTTGTAGATTCTCTGTCCCATGGCGGCAACAGATTCATCAGCCACGCCGCCGTTGTTGGTCTGTGAGGAGAAATAAGCAGCGAGATCCCGAAAGTCCTGATCACTCATGCCGGCAACGATACCCATCATCTCGGGTACCGGACGGTCGCCGGACTTAATCAGGGCGGTCTGCCGTTCCAAATAGCTGGCATGTTGCCCGGCCAGTTTTGGCCAGTTTGGAACAGCGCTGTTACCGTCAGCGCCATGACAGGCGGCGCATATGGCTGATTTTGCCTGTCCTGCGGATGCGTCACCCTGTGCGGCTGCCTGCAGACTGATAACCACCAATAAGCCGGCGGCGGCCCGAATGAAAAATTTCATTTCGCGTTCTCCTGGAATCTTTGCGTACAATGCCTGGTCTGAAATTTCACTAGAATGAACACTCAAGGACCGGAACGGCTCGACATTATCGCGGTTTCGACGGCCACGTTCCAGCTTATCCAGGCAAACAAATGAAATCGGAGCAAATAAAACACAACCCCTATCGCCAGGCACACTACGTAGTCAGTGCCCATAACCTGAAGCAACTGCCGGAGGATACGGGGCTGGAAGTTGCTTTTGCAGGCCGGTCAAATGCTGGAAAATCCAGTGCTATCAATACTTTGACAGATCAGAAATCTTTGGCCCGTACGAGTAAAACCCCGGGGCGCACCCAGCAGATCGTGATCTTTGACGTTGATGAGCAGCGCCGTATTGCCGATTTGCCGGGTTATGGCTACGCCAAGGTTCCCGAGCGGCTCAGGGCACATTGGCGGCATGTGATGCAAATTTACTTTAACCGGCGCGCTTCCCTGCGCGGCGTAGTCCTGGTGATGGACATCCGGCATCCCCTACGCCCCTTCGATGAACAAATGCTGAGCTGGTGTGAAGGCTCGGGTGTAAACTGCCACGTGCTGCTGACCAAGGCGGACAAGCTGAAAAGAGGGCCGGCTCAGGCCACTTTGCTGAAAGTGCGAAAGTCACTTCCTTGCGGCGCCACCGCCCAGGTTTTTTCCGCCAAGAGCCGCGATGGGCTGGGTGAGCTGATCAGGCAACTGAACGGCTGGTATGCCATCGAGGTTCCCGCCATCAATGAACGACCTGAATCAAGCAATGGCCAGAAATCAGGCTGACCCGGACCGGATCACGCGATAAAATCAGGCAACAACGAACAGGAACCTAAAAATGACTTTTCCCGCCACCCGTATGCGGCGCATGCGCGCCAACGAATTTTCCCGTCGCCTGATGCGTGAGAATATACTCACCGTGGACGATCTGATCTGGCCTGTTTTCGTGTTGGAAGGTGACGACGCAGTTGAACCCGTTGGCTCCATGCCCGGCGTGGAACGGATGACGATCGACCGTTTGCTGCCCGCGGCTGAGCGATGCATGGAACTGGGTATTCCCGCGATTACCCTGTTTCCCGTGGTTTCCGCTGATTGTAAGTCCGATGATGCCCGTGAGGCCTGGAACCCAGAGGGGCTGGCGCAACGGGCCGTGACAGCCCTGAAAGAACGTTTTCCCGAATTTCGCGTGATCACCGACGTGGCGCTGGATCCCTTCACCACCCATGGCCAGGACGGGCTTATCGATGAAACCGGCTACGTGATGAATGACGCCACCATTGATGTGCTGGTTAAGCAGGCACTGTCACACGCGGAGGCAGGCGCAGACGTTGTGGCCCCCTCCGACATGATGGACGGGCGCATTGGTGCCATCCGTCAGGTGCTGGAAACGGAAGGTTTCCCCAATAAGCAGATACTGGCCTATTCAGCCAAGTATGCGTCCGGGTTCTACGGCCCGTTTCGCGACGCAGTCGGCTCGGCCGCGAACCTGGCCGGCGGGAACAAGTATTCCTACCAGATGGATCCGGCCAACAGCGACGAAGCCTTGCGCGAAGTCGAGCTTGACCTGGAGGAAGGCGCAGACATGGTCATGATCAAACCGGCCATGCCTTACCTGGACATCATCCGCCGGGTCAAAGAAACTTTCGAAACCCCGACCTTTGCCTACCAGGTATCTGGTGAATACGCGATGCTGAAGGCGGCGGCACTGAATGGCTGGCTGGATGAGGAAGCGGTTGTGATGGAGGCCCTGACCAGCATCAAGCGCGCAGGTGCGGACGGTATCCTGACTTATTACGCGCCACAAGCCGCCCAGTGGATCAAAGACCAGCAGTGATCCGGCTCGCTGTTTTCGGCTCGCCCATCCGCCAATCCAGCTCACCTGCCATTCACGGCATGTTCGCACAGCAATGCGGGCTTGACGTCGATTACCAGGCGATTGAAGCGACCGCAGAAAGTTTTGCCGGGCTATTGCAGGCACTGGCCGCGCAAGGCGGCCGGGGTTGTAATGTCACGGTTCCTCTCAAAAAACAGGCCTGGCAGCTGGCTCAGCGTGCCAGCCTCAGTGCACAACGTGCACAGGCAGCGAACACTCTGGTGTTTGAAAACGACAATGACTGGTATGCCGACAACACCGACGGACGGGGCCTGGTGCAGGACCTGTCGGGAAATCTGGGCCAGCCGATCCGGGCTTCGCGAATTTGCATCATTGGCGCCGGCGGCGCTGCCGCCGGTATTCTTGGCGACCTGCTTGCGCAGGAACCCAAATGCATCACGATAGCCAACCGGACTCTGGAACGCGCCCGGGAGTTACAGCAGACATTCAGTACCAGCCTGGATGCCCCGGCGGCTGAAACCTCAGAGCCCGGCCCGACTCCAGTCCCTGTAGTCTCAGCCATCTCCCTTGATGACCTCGGTATTGCGACCCCTTTCGACCTCGTCATCAACGCCACCTCTCTCGGCCACAAGGGCCAGCACCCAGGCCTGCCGCCAACCCTGTTCCTCCCAGGAAGCCTCTGCTATGACCTCAACTACGGGGCCGCATCCGAGCCATTGAAAGTTCATTGCCGAGCTGCCGGAATCCGCTACCAGGATGGCTTTGGAATGCTGGTGGAGCAGGCAGCCCTGTCCTTCCAGCTGTGGACCAACCGGAAGCCCGACACCACCCCCGTCCTCCAGGCGCTGAGAAGCGACTGGCTTTAGGCAGTACCACGTCGAGGAATCGGGGAGCCCATTACAGGACACGTTCAAGACATCCCTGTGCTCTAATCAACTGTTCCCGACAGTTGATTGTCCTGTAATGGGCTCCCCGATACCTCTTTTATCGCCGAACAGGGCCAGTCGCGGCCGCTCTTGTGCGGTGGGCAGCGGGTTCGGGTAGTTGTTTCCGGGACCGTCGGCTGTCGGGAACAGCCGAAGAGCGCACAGGGATGTCTTGAGCGTGTCCTGGAAATAACTACCCGAATCCGCCCTTCTGTACTGCCTGAAGCCAGTCGTGGGCAAGGCCCACTCCTATGATTCTGATCCCCTGGGGAAGTCTTCGGTAATTTCTCCTGATTCGTCGAGTTCAGGAAATTCAAGCCCCCTTTCCCGGCAGAATTCCGCCACCTGCGGATGCAGCCACTCGAAACGCTGATTTGCGTAAACCACTTCATCGAGCCCGCGCTTCCCGTACATCCCGGCTGCCTGGCGCTGGCGCAAGGCCTCATACAACACAATCGCGCATGCAACGGAGACATTAAGTGACTGGGTCACACCCATCATTGGAATCATGACTTGCTGATCAGCCATGGCCAGCGCCGCTTCGCTCACACCGAACAACTCGGTACCGACCAACAGGGCGGTCGGGCGAGTGTAATCAAGCTCCCGGTAATCTGTTGCAGCATCTGACAGGTGAGCTGCAATGAGTTGAAAACCCCGCTCCTGCAAATATCTGCAACCGCTGCGCAAATTTTCATGAGCGTGGACGTGAACCCATTTCTCCGCACCCTGTGATGTGTCCCAGTGAATGGCGAGCCCTTCCTCACCCGGCACGGCATGCAGTTCATTAATGCCTACTGCGTCACAGGTCCTGACAATGGCGGAAAAATTACGCGGCTTGTGCAGGCTCTCGGCAAACACGGTCAGGTCCCGCTGCCTCTGCGCCAAAACCCAGTCAAGCCTTTCCTTTCGATCGGTCGTAGCCATTTACTCAGACCGGAAGCACTGAGGCGGATCAGCCTGTGAACTTGCGATAAATGGCCCGACTGGCAAGCCGCAGCTTGGTGGCCATATCGAATGTCCCGAAATTTGTTTTTACCGCACCGCTGGTGAATTGGGTCTTTTTCGAATAATCGATATTGACCCGGACGAACACGGTTTTCTTTTTAGCGACCAGCGACAGGCTCTCATTGATGGCCCGTTCGATGTCCTCATCCGAGCCCATGTCGACAAAATGGGCGCCGGTCGCCTGTGCAAATGCGGCGATGTCAAGCGGTGGCAGGATGGTACAGGTTTTGCGGTTCATTGTTACTTCCTGCGCCTGTGCGATCTGGCTGAGTTCTCCGTCGGCAAAAACAAAATAGACAACACCCAGTTTGTTGGCGACGGCCGTCAAGGCCTCGAAACCCGTCATAACGAGTCCGCCGTCACCGACGATGCCGCAGACAAGCCGGTCTGGATTGGCCAGGCTCGCCCCTGCAGCCGCCGGTATGCAGTAGCCCATGCAGTTAAAGTCAGTCGGCGAAATAAAAATTCTGCGGCTACTCATCGGCATCAATTCCGCTACCATGAAAGTATGGTTGCCGTCGTCTGCCACGATGATGGCATCCTCCGTTACAGCCCTGTCCAGGGCGCGGAAAAAACGACCTGGATTAACCCGCGAACCAGAATCATGATTCAGCCACTGCTGCTGATAGTCGTTCTTGTCAGTATTGATCCGCGCCGCCAGCGAAGCCTGGTGCCGGGCCCTGGAGATGTGCCGGCGCAGCGCATCCTCGAGCTCCGGCAAGATCTGCGCGGCATCGCCTACCAGCTCGACACTGGCCTCAAAATTGGCGCCCATCACTTCCGGATTGATATCAATATGAACCAGCTGTGACGGTGGTTTCGCACCATAGGATCCGGTCGCGATTTCTCCAAAACGCACGCCCACCGCCAGCATGGCGTCGATGTCGGAAAAAGCCTTTTGCGCCGCCGGAACTGATGCCGGGCCAAATCCCATGCCGGTATGCAGTGTGTGGTCGTGCGGAAACACGCTGAGTCCCTGAAGGCTGGTTGCAACGGGCGCACCGAGCAATTCCGCGACGCGCACAAGGGATTCGCGGGCCCCGCGTGAGCCCCAACCCGCGAAGATTCCGACCTTGCCTGCTGCGGCCAGTAAGGAGGCGGCGGATTCGATGTCATCGGCGGAAGGAAGCTCGCCCGGACCCATCTGCATCATGGCCGGAATTTCTCCTGCCTCGCCCTTGAGCATCTGAATATTGACCGGTATCTCGACATACACCGGGCCCGGTTCTCCGGTGGTCGCTACCCGGTAAGCTTCAAACAGGGTTGGCACAATGTCGGCTTGTGCCACGCATTTGAATTGTGCCTTGCTTACCGCGGCCACCAGCGCCTGCTGATCCATCTGGTGCAACTGGTACGCACGCCCGGTATCAGTCCTTGTTCCGCCTGAAATCACCAACATGGGAATACCATCGAGGAAGGCCTCGCCGATGCCACTCATCGCATGGGTCAAGCCGGCGGCCGGCACGACTACCAGCGTGCCGATGCTGTCGCTGGTGCGACTGACCGCATCAGCCATGAAAGCGGCGCCCGCTTCATGCGTGACCAGTAAGGGGCTTATTTGTTCAGAAGCCGCAAGCTCATCGTAGATTTCAGTGTTGTGAACCCCCGGAATCCCGAATGTATAGCGCACACCCAGCTGTTCTAAAGCGTGGCGTACCAGCGAAGCACCCGTTTTTTTCATCGATGTTCAGTTCTCAGTGTTGAGCTGCAGGCTCTCGCCGTGCTGTATGACTGGATCAGCAACAACACAGGCAGCACCAGGATCAGGCTCTTGAGCAGGTATACCAGCGGCAGGCCGCCGGCTTCGCGTGATGTCTCCATCACCGCCCATGATGCAGCCACATACTCCCAGCCGATGATGAGGAGAAACAGGCTGAAAGGCAACAGAAATATCAAGGTACCCAACAGGTTTACCCAGGCTTTGTAGCGTGGAGAGCGATCCCGGTAAAAAATATCGACTCACACATGCTGGTCTGTCTGGAATGCCCATGCGGCTGCAATCATGAACACCATGGCGTGAATATAAGTGACGCTTTCCTGCAACCAGATCCAGCCCTGGTTCAGCCCGTAACGGAGAAAGACGATTGCAAAAGTCAGCACGACCATGACCAGGGTCAGCCACGACACGGCACGACCGGCCCGTCTTATGACTGTCGCGGCCAGTACTGCACCTACCGGCCCGTTTTCGCCAGGGCTTACTCCCACTCCTTGATCTTCCAGTAAACCGGTTGCACGGGGTTCAGGGCCTGCTGGTCCATGTCGAGCTCAAGGCGTCCGTCCCCATCGGTATCGATATAGTAGTACGGGATGCCACCCTTCGGCGTGATTTTGACCATGTACACCTGGCCGTTCATGCGATATTCCTCGATCAGGCGTTTTTCTTCCTCGCGAATGGTCACGGTAGGCTCGAGTTGCTCGCCCTGTATTTTCGGCGGTATCGGCATCTCTTCCGCGTCGGCTGGAGGTATCGGCGGCGGCTTTTCAAGGTCATCCTGTGCCAGTAGCGGCGTCCATCCAGCGGCCAGAAGTGCAATCAGTAATGCAGCCAGCATCATCGGCGTTGTCATTTTCCACGATGCTGATTTCCGGTTTGTCATCGCTTTGGCCTCCCACTGGGTTAGACTTGGACTGCATCCAAAATCTTTTTTGTAAAGTCCGTTTTTCTGTCCTTCATAATAACAGACCCCAGCTTTGATCAAATGATTCCAGATAATTTATGAGCAATCAACCCACCCTGTATCTCATCGACGGCTCGTCTTACCTGTACCGGGCCTTCCACGCACTTCCCAACCTCAGCAACAGCAGGGGCGAGCCTACCGGCGCGCTGCTTGGGGTGGCCAACATGCTCAAGCGTTTACTGAACGAAGAAAACCCGGATTACATCGCCGTCGTATTCGATGCCAAAGGACCGACTTTCAGGCACAAAATGTACCCTGAATACAAAGCCAATCGCCCGCCGATGCCGCAAGAGCTGAGGATGCAGGTGGAGCAGATCCTGGAATTCACCCGCATGCTCGGTTTGCCTTTGGTGCAGATTGAAGGCGTGGAGGCGGATGATGTGATCGGGACGCTTTCAAAGGCCGCGGAAAAAGCGGGCATGAACTGCATTATCTCTACCGGTGACAAAGACCTCGCGCAACTGGTCAGTAGCAATACTACGCTGGTCAACACCATGACGAATACCCGAATGGACCGTAACGGTGTGAAAGAAAAATTCGGCGTGACGCCGGAACAGATCGTTGATTTTCTGGCGCTCACAGGGGACACGTCCGACAACATTCCGGGAGTGACGAAATGTGGCCCCAAGACTGCTGCGAAATGGCTGAACACCTACCATACGCTGGATGAAGTGATGAACCGGTCGGAAGAAGTCGGCGGCAAAATCGGCGAATACCTGAGGGCAGCGCTTGAACAACTTCCGCTGTCCAGGGAACTCACTACCATCAGGCGTGACCTGGACCTCGACTGCAAACCCGAACAACTGAAGCGTGTTGAAATTGATGTGGCAGCCCTGCTAGAGGCGCTCAAGCGCTACGAATTCAATAGCTGGCTGCAGGAACTGGATGGCGACAGTGAACAAGGCCCTGCCGTAGAGACCGATTACCGGACCATCAACAGCATGAAGGATCTTCAGACCCTGGTGGCGGAACTTGAATCCGCCAGCCTGTTTGCCTTCGACACCGAAACCACCAGCCTGGACGCCATGCAGGCGCAACTGGCGGGCCTGAGTTTTTCAACCAAGGCCGGCCAGGCAGTCTATATCCCGGTCGGACATGATTACGCCGGTGCACCAGCGCAACTGGACCGCAGCGAAGTTCTCGGGGTGCTCAGGGCGATACTGGAGGATCCGCACAGGGACAAGGTGGGGCAGCATATCAAGTACGACATGAATGTCCTGTCTCAATACGGCATACAGGTGTCCGGTGTCGCCTTTGACACGATGCTGGAATCCTACGTGTTCAACAGCACCGGAAGCCGCCACAACATGGACTCGCTGGCGCTTAAATACCTGGGCCGGCAAACCACGCATTACGAAGATATCGCCGGCAAAGGTGCGAAACAGATCTCCTTCAGCCAGGTGCCGATCGAGGATGCCAGTCATTACGCCGCCGAGGATGCCGACATCACGCTGCAACTTCATGAACACCTGTGGCCAAGACTGCAAAAGGAGCCCGCCCTGGCGGCGGTGCTGCAGGATATCGAAATTCCTCTGATCCCGGTGCTGGCAAGAATGGAGCAATGCGGCGTACTGATCGACGGTGACTTGCTGGCCGGGCAGAGCCGCGAGATGGCAAAGCAGATTTTGAAACTGGAAAAGGAGGCCCACGATGCGGCCGGGCAACCCTTCAACCTGGGCTCACCCAAACAGTTACAGCAAATACTATTCGAAAAGCTGGGCCTGCCGGCAATTCGCAAGACGCCCAAGGGCCAACCGTCCACGGCAGAAGACGTGCTGAAGGAACTGGCCACAGACTACGAACTACCCAGTCTGATTCTTGAATACCGCTCACTGTCCAAGCTCAAATCGACCTACACCGACAAATTACCCGAGCAAATCAACCCACGCACGGGACGCGTGCATACGTCCTATCACCAGGCGGTTGCCGCCACCGGCCGGCTATCGTCATCGGATCCCAATTTGCAGAATATCCCGATCAGAACTCCCCAGGGCCGCCGCATCCGGGAGGCGTTTGTCGCTCCTGAAGGTTGTTTGATCATGGCCTGTGACTACTCCCAGATCGAATTGCGCATCATGGCGCACCTGTCCGGGGACCCAAGCCTGCTCCAGGCGTTTCATGACAACGTAGATGTGCATCAGGCCACGGCCAGTGAAGTATTCGATGTGCCCTACGATGAAGTCGACAGCGATCACCGGCGGGCCGCCAAGGCCATTAACTTTGGCCTGATGTACGGTATGTCGGCTTTTGGCCTGTCGCGGCAGCTCAAAATCGGCATAGTGGAAGCCCAGGCCTACATGGACTCCTACTTCATGCGCTATCCGGGCGTGCAACAGTTCATGCAAGACACGCGGGAAAAGGCCAGGGAGCAGGGCTATGTCGAAACCCTGTTCGGCCGGCGCCTCTACCTCCCCGACATCAAGGCCAGCAACATGCAACGGCGCCAGGGTGCTGAGCGCGCCGCCATCAATGCACCCATGCAGGGCACGGCGGCTGATATCATCAAACGGGCCATGATCAGCGTCGATGGCTGGTTACAGGAGGAAAAACCGGATGCACGTCTGGTCATGCAGGTGCACGATGAACTGGTTTTCGAAGTCAGGGAGGATCAGCTCGAACGCCTGAAACAGGCCGTCGTCGAACGCATGTCAGGAGCGGCCGATCTCAATGTACCACTCGTGGTGGACACCGGATCCGGCCCGGACTGGGACACGGCACACTAGGGCCTGTTAACACTTCACGCCTTAAGCAGTCAGCAGTACAATAACAACATCACACTCAAGGAATGAGAGCCATGAATAACGAAACCCACGCACCTGCAAAACCCCGTCCGGAAGACGTCAGCTCACCCGATGCCATCATCAAGGCAATGTACGACACGATTTCCGGGCCAGCGGGCAAAAGAAACTGGCACCGGCTGCGCAGCCTCTACCTGGATGGCGCCAGCTTGATCCCCACCGGCAAACGGTTGCACAAAGAGGGCGAGCTGCGGGTGATGAGTATCGACGAGTGGATCGATGACGTGAAGGGCTTCTTTGCCGAGAATCCTTTTTACGAGACTGAAATCGTCCGGCATTTTCACCGTTTCGGCAACATCATCCAGGCTTTCAGCACCTACGAGGCGAAGGACAGGCCGGAAAACGCACCGATCGCCCGGGGCATCAACAGCATCCAGTTGTTGCTTCACGAAGGTCGCTGGTGGATCGTCACCGTGATGTGGGACAACGAGAGCAAGGACAACCCCCTTCCCGAGGAATTCCTCCCTTATCTGTGGTGAGCTAGGATAGCCAGTCTCTGGGGACGAGATAGTCGTATAGTTTGGCTTCCTCGGAGCCGGGTTCGGGGCGCCAATTGTAACGCCAGGAAACAAGTGGCGGCAGAGACATCAGGATGGACTCGGTACGGCCGCCCGACTGCAGGCCAAACAAAGTGCCGCGGTCGTAGACCAGGTTGAATTCGACGTAGCGTCCGCGCCGGTATAGCTGGAACTGTCGTTGGCGATCGGACCAGGGCTGATTTTTGCGCCGCCGCACAATGGGCAGGTACGCATCAAGATAACTGTCGCCAATGGCACGCAGAAATTCGAAACTGCGCTCGAAACCCCATTCATTCAGGTCATCGAAGAACAGGCCCCCTACACCGCGGGTTTCATCGCGGTGCTTGAGGTAAAAATAACGGTCGCACCACTCCTTGTAGCGCAGATACACATCATCACCGAACGGCTCGCAGGCAGTTCTGGCAGCACGGTGCCAGCCAATAATGTCTTCAGGTACAGGGTAACAGGGAGTCAGGTCATAGCCGCCCCCGAACCACCAGACCGGCTCCTCACCGTCTTTTTCCGCGATGAAGAAACGCACATTGGCGTGACTGGTGGGAACATACGGATTTTCAGGATGAATGACCAGTGACACACCGAGCGCCTCGAAACCGCGCCCCGCCAATTCCGGCCTGGCGGCCGTGGCGGAAGGTGGCAGGTTTGCGCCGGTGACGTGGGAAAAGTTGACACCAGCCTGCTCAAATACAGCCCCCTTGCTCAGTATCCGGGAACGCCCACCTCCACCAAGAACCGGCCCTTCCCGGCGGTCCTCGTGCGTACGGGACCAGTCATCCTCGAGAAACCCGGCTGATCCGTCTTCCGTTTCCAGACCGGCACAGATCTGATCCTGCAAATCCAACAGGTAGTCCCTGACGCGCGCCACTGAAATTACTTCCACCTCGTGCGCCTCAGCCATTCCTGATCACCGCACCACTGGCCAGGTCGCGAATCTCGCTGGTCCGGTCAGCGCCCCCCAGCGGCCCGGCTAAAATCCCGGCCAGGTAGGAACCGAAATATTCTTCCACTCGGCCCGCGCTTCTGGCCGGTTCCGCGGAGCTCGGATTCGCGCTGGTCGATACAATCGCGCCGCCAAAGGCGGCACACAAATCTCTGCTGGCGGCGTGAGCCGTCAGGCGCAGTGCAATTGTGTCATGGTCCCCCGCAAGCCAGTCCGGAACGCCTTCGGCGCGTGGAAATAACCAGGTTACCGGGCCAGGCCAGGCTGACATGGCCAATTCCTGGAGTTCCTGACGGACAGGTGCAATATAGGGTTCAAAGCGTTCATAACTGTCCGCAATCAGGATCAGGCCGGTCGAAGCAGGGCGGCTTTTCAGCGACAACAAACGACGCACCGCCGCTTCGCTGCCGGGGTCACAGCCCAGGCCGAAAACAGCCTCGGTTGGATAGGCAATGACTTCTCCCTCACGCAGGCATTGTACTGCCTGGCTGACTGTCAGGAGGCTGTGCTTTGCCATAACTTCAGCTGTTGGTGGCTTTGGCGCGTTTGGCCTTCTTTTTACCCGCCTTTTTTTTCGTAAGGCGTTTTTTGGAGGCTTTCTTTTTGGCCGCTTTCTTTTTGCTTGACTTTTTACCACGACGCTTGTCCGGCGCAGCTTCGAGCGCCGCCACGCACTCTTCCAGCGTCATGGACTCCACCTCGCGATCCTTGGGCATGCGGGCGTTCTTCTTGCTGTCGCGAATGAAGGGGCCCCAGCGGCCTTTCAGAATCTGAACATCGGAACCATCCCAGGTCCGCAGGATGCGGTCCAGGTCCGCCTGCTTCTTGGCAGCAATGAGCTCCAGCGCCTGCGGCAATTCCACCGTGTGCGGGTCCACGTCCTTGAGTGAGACAAACTTGCTGCCGTACCGGATGTATGGCCCGAATCGGCCGATGCTGGCCGCCACGGTCTCACCGTCCGGCGTCATGCCGAGCTCGCGGGGCAACTTGAATAGCTCGAGCACCTGTTCAAGCGTGATCGTCTCCAGCCTCTGGCCAGGGTGCAATCCGGCAAATTTGGGCTTTTCCTCGTCGTCGACACTGCCGATTTGTGCATGCGGGCCAAATCTTCCCAAGCGAACAGAAATCTCCTTGCCGGACTTGGGATCCGTTCCGAGGACACGTGTCAGCTTGGCCTCCTGGCGGCTGACGGTTTCCTCCTTGTCCTTGATCCTTCTGATGAAGGGCTTCCAGAACTGCATCAATGGCGGGATCCAGTGCATCTCACCCCGGGAAATTTCATCCAGTGTATCTTCCATCCGGGCGGTGAATTCATAATCCACGTAGGGCTCGAAATGCTGTTCGAGAAACCGTGCGACGACACGCCCGATATCGGTCGGAATGAAGCGCCTGCGATCCATTTCCACGTACTTGCGGCGCACCAGCGTCTGAATGATGCTGGCGTAGGTCGAAGGACGCCCTATGCCATAATCTTCCAGCGCCTTGACCAGGCTGGCTTCGGAGAATCGCGGTGGTGGTTCTGTAAAATGCTGTTCCGCCCTGATTTCCGCCAGCGTCACCCCGTCCCCTTCTTTCATGTCCGGCAGACGGTTTTCTTTTTCTTCCTGGCCCTGTGGCTGCGATACCTCGTAGGCGCGCAGGAAGCCCGGAAATGCGATGACCGATCCATTCGCCCTGAAAGCGGCGTCGGAATCACAATCAAACTCCACCTGTACGGTATCCACCAGGGCCGGCATCATCTGGGACGCCATGGCCCGTTTCCAAATCAGCTCATAGAGCCGGAATTGATCCTCGGACAATTTCGTCTTGACCTGGTCGGGCGTCAGCGCAGCCGATGTGGGGCGGATCGCCTCGTGAGCTTCCTGGGCGTTCTTGGCCTTGGTTTTGTAAAAATTAGGCTTTCCGGGCAGGTACTCCCGGCCGTAGCGCGCCTTGATTTGGGTCCTCATGTCTGCCAGGGCATCGTCGGACAGGTGAACCGAGTCAGTTCTCATGTACGAGATCAAGCCCTGGCTGACACCGTTTATTTCAACGCCCTCATACAGGCCTTGTGCCGTGCGCATGGTTCTCTGAGCTGAAAACCGCAGTTTACGTGCGGCATCCTGTTGCAGTGTGGATGTAATGAATGGTGGAGCCGGGCGTCGCTGGCGCTGCTTGCGGTTAACCCGGTTTACCTGAAGCTTTCCAGCTGCCGCCCTGGCCAGGCGCTCCCTTACCCGGTGGGCGTGCTCCGCAGTGGTGATGTCGAACTGCTTCAGCCGCTCATTCTTCAGTAGCACCAACCGCGACTCGAACGGATTGCCTTGGTGGCTCATATCCGCCTCGATGGTCCAGTATTCCTGCGCGATGAAGCTTTCAATTTCCCGTTCGCGCTCGACAATCATGCGCAAAGCCGGACTTTGCACGCGGCCAGCCGAGAGGCCGGTCTGGATTTTTTTCCACAGCAGCGGCGAGAGGTTGAAACCCACCAGGTGGTCCAACGCCCTGCGGGCTTGCTGGGCGTTGACCAGGTCCATTGAAAGCTCGCGTGGATTATCCACCGCTTCCTTGATGGCCTTTTCGGTAATTTCAGAAAATTCCACCCGGTAGAACGGAATTTTTTCAGTAAGCCCCTCTTCACGCAGAATTTCATGGATATGCCATGAAATGGCCTCACCCTCGCGATCAAGATCAGTGGCCAGATAAACTGATTCAGCTTTTCGCGCGGCTTTGATGATGTTCTTTACATGCTTTTCGCTGCCCTCATTCAATTCGTAGGTCATTGCGAAATCATGGTCCGGGTCGACCGCACCGTCTCTGGAAGGCAGGTCCCTGACGTGGCCATACGAAGCCAGCACCTGGAAGTCGGATCCCAGGTACCTGTTGATGGTGGTCGCCTTGGCGGGTGATTCTACGATCAGCAGTTTAATGGTGAATTCCTCACAAATAGCGAGCCATGTCGCTGTTCTAATCAGGGGTGATAACGGAGCGCCTCTTTTTATTAATGGCGGTACTCTTGCGCCGTGTCAAACATGAGGTCTTCCATCCAGGCGTAGTTGGCTTCCTGACCAGGCTGATTGAACAACACCATCAACACCACCCATTTGATGTCTTCAAGCGTAATTTCATCGCTTTCCAGGGCCAGCAGGCGGTCAAGCACCAGTTCCCGGCGTTGCGGGTCCAGGATGCCGACATTTGACAGGTACATTAAAAAGTCCCGGCAAGAAGTATCGAGCCGGTTTATTTCTGAATCCACAAAGATCCGGATCGGCTGATCCGTCTGCATTTTGAACTCAGGCTGGTAGCGTTGCTCCGCCAGGCCATCAAGCCAATCGAACGCCTTGTCGATTTCGCCATTGCTGAATCCGGCTTCGTGCAGGTTTTCTTCCATGGATGCACGATCGGGTTCTTCATCGGGTTCATCGTAAAAATAATTCTCGAACAGGTACATCAGCACGTCGAGTACATTTTCCTTCATTATTGACCTCATTATTTTTTTCGGCTCCAGGCACCACCCGGGTGGGCCTCGACCTTTCCTCTCAGCTCCAGCATTAAAATCATGGCTGACACAGCCCTTGCCGTCAATCCACTTTGCTCAATTATCGAGTCCATTGGCTTTGGATCGAAGCCCAGGCAAGACCACAACTGACGATATTCAGGATCCTGCTCCACTTGGGGTTCCTCAGCGGAAAACTCAAGCTGCCCCTGATCCGCCGGTTGCTCCAGCTGTTTCTTCAATTCTCCTGCCAATTGACCGGCCAGCGGGGCCAATTCTTCCATGATCTGGGCGACATTTTCCACCAGCCGTGCGCCATCCCGGATCAGGCGATGACAACCCTTGGACATCGGATTATGAATTGAGCCTGGCAGTGCGAAGACATCCCGGCCCTGGTTTCCCGCCATACGCGCCGTGATCAGGGTGCCACTGTTCAGCCCGGCTTCGATGACCAGCACACCAAGGCTGAGACCGGAGATGATCCGGTTTCTGGACGGGAAGTGGGAAGGTTTCGCGGATGTTCCCAGAGGAAATTCCGATACCAGTGCGCCCCGCTGCCGAATTCTTGCAGCCAGCCCGCGACTGCTGGCCGGATAAACCCGATCGAGACCCGTGCCGGTGACCGCAACGGTATGCGCACCGGCATCCAGCGCAGCAAGATGCGCACAGGAGTCAATGCCACTGGCCATGCCGCTGGTGATGGTCAGGCCTTGCCGGGATAATTCAGCAGAAAAGTCGAGAGCGTTGTCGCGGCCGCCCGTTGTGGGGTTCCTGCTGCCGATGACCGCAATTTGCGGCTGCCACAGTACGTTGGGGTCTCCTGCGACGAAAAGTGCGGCAGGAGGCGAGGGAATGTCTCTCAGCAGGGCCGGGTAGAGATCACTGTCCCAGGTCAGCAGGTGATGGTCAGGCTGTTCCAGCCATTTGCTGTCCTGATCAAGCAAGGCGGTATCAGGATTCCTGATGGCGCTGATGGCGTCCTCATCCAGGCCAGCCTGTTTCAGCGCCGGCTGACCGGACGAAACAGTCCTGTTGATTCCGCCCAGCTTGTCCACAAGCTGGATGAGGCGCGCGCCCCCCAAATGGGGAGCGCGCAGTGCAATTAGCCAGTTTCTCTGTTTCGTAGCAGCAATCCCCCTGGAAGTGCTGCATGCAGAGAACTGCCCGCAGCTGCTTACATTCGTTCGTCAGGATGGCGCAGGCTGTCGTATGCCTCGACTACCCGCTTACCACTCAAGACCATTCCGTAACTGATGTCGTCAAAGGTCCTGAAAACCATCACGAGACCGTCATAGACATCAGGCAGTCGCACGTCGGAAGCTTTCGCGAAGCTGCCCCAACGGTAGCCTGTGCGGTCCTTCACATCCAAACCCTGGCGGAAGGCGGAGAAAACGTGGCCATTTTGCAGGCCTTGTCTGGTCCCGCCGTTGATGGCGACAATCTGGTAGAGGCCGACACCTGACTTCTGGCCTGATGTAGCGAGAACCCGCAATCCATCAGGAATACTGTCCATCGCACTCGGGTAAAAGAATTTGTCATACCCCATGTCGCTTACTGGCAGTATATAGTCTCCAGGCTGCACTGACCTAAGATCCTGGAGGATATCCATGACGGAAATCTCCCCGGCCTGGGTCACGCGCACACGGCTGATTTCGAGCATTTCGTAGCCAATCGGGTTTTTCGCCTTGCGGTGCCAGGGAGGCGTAGGATCATGAATGTGGTCATTGTGATCCCAAACATTCTCAATCCTCACCCACTCCCGTTTGTCAGGAGGATTAACCCGCCTGGTTTCCGGCGGCTTCCCAAAAGAGTCGTAGATGCTCGTCAGACGCGCCACCACGAACTCTTCTCCAGCCCTGGCATTGAGGCCCCTGGCGTAAGTCGTATCGGTGTGAGATGCGTTCAAACGATCTTCGTTGTTCGCCACGATATAGGGCAGTCCCTCAAATTCGCTGGGCGAAAGCACCCGAATATCACGAATGAAGGGCTTAATCCTGTCGAATGGGACAGCTTTGATCGCATCATCAACGACGCGAATAGCCGGACTGAGCTTGACCGGGCCACCTCTGCGCAGTCGCAGTTGCGGAACACCGTCAATATACACCAGCGAAATAACGTCCCCGGGATAGATCAAGTGTGGGTTATCGATTTGCGGATTGGCATGCCAGATTGCGGGCCATTGCCAGGGTTTATCCAGGAATCGCCCTGATATATCCCAAAGCGTATCGCCTCTTATGACGGTATACTCATCGGGATGATCGGAGCGGACAGACACGTCCTGTGCCATAACTACGCCAGTTAGCATTGCAGCAAAGGCGAGGTAAATGAGTCTTCTGATCACGTTCCTTCCTCTCTAGTAGGCATCCAGCCATCTTGTCAGATGCGGTCAGTTTATACTCTGGTAAACAGGGTTCACCATTGGCTATCATAATAAATACTGAAACAAACTTCACCTAAATTATTTTTTGCGACTGTAAATATATGTCCAGATTGGAAATTCTTGAGTATCCCGACACCCGTTTAAGGGCCGTAGCACAGCCTGTCAAGGCATTTGACCCTGAATTGGGTCAATTGATTGATGACATGATTGAAACCATGTATGCAGCGGTCGGGATCGGGCTGGCGGCAACCCAGGTGAATGTCCACCGGCAAATCCTGGTTCTCGATGTGAGCGAAATGCAGGACCAGCCCCGCATCTACATCAACCCGCAGATTCTTGCAAGCGAGGGCAGCGAGACCTGTGAAGAGGGTTGCCTGTCCGTTCCCGGAATATATGCAGAAGTCAGTCGTGCCGAAAAAATTCGCATCTCTGCCTGCGACCGGGACGGAAACACTTTTGAAGAAAATCTGGACGGCATGCATGCGGTGTGCCTCCAGCACGAAATGGATCACCTCAAAGGTACATTGTTTGTTGATTACCTGTCCCCGCTGAAACAGCGCATGGTACGCAAGAAACTTGAAAAGCAGCGGCGTCAGGACAGTAAAAAGCCCGTCGGCGCCCGCCTGTAAACGACATGCCGGGTAATCAGAGCTTACGGATTGTTTTTGCGGGCACGCCTGACTTCGCCGTACCTCCATTGCAAAAGCTGCTGTCAGACGGCTTCAGACCGGCAGCCGTTCTCACTCAGCCGGACCGGCCGGCGGGACGCGGGCGGCATTTGCAGGCCAGCCCGGTCAAGCAGGCTGCCAGCGCTGCCGATATCACCGTGCATCAGCCCGTGACACTGAACGATCCCGAAGCGCGTAGCCTGATTTCCTCGCTTGAGCCGGATCTGATCATCGTCGTGGCCTATGGGTTGATCCTGCCGCGAGCGGTTCTCGAACTGCCCGCTCACGGTTGCTGGAACATCCATGCTTCCTTGTTGCCGCGCTGGCGGGGCGCAGCGCCCATTCAGCGTGCCATCGAGGCGGGCGATAGGGAAACTGGCGTGTGCATCATGCAAATGGACGAGGGGCTGGATACCGGGCCGGTCCTGAAGCGCATCGTTGTTGGCCTCGACGGCACTGAAACCGGCGGTTCCCTGCATGACAGCCTGGCATTGCTTGGCGCACAGGGCCTGCTCAATTGTATCGATGCACTGGTCCGGAACGATTTACCCGAAGCTCAGCCCCAGGCGATAAGCGGCATTAGCTACGCGCGAAAACTGCTAAAAACAGAAGCGCAAATTAACTGGTCTGAACCTGCGCAAGTACTGGAAAGACGCGTGCGTGCTTTCAATCCCTGGCCGGTTGCGTGGTGCGATATCAAAGGGGAACGCACGAGAATCTGGTCAGCCGCTCTTGAACCACGTGCCCACGACGGCAGCCCGGGAACCGTGTTGGCGGCGGACAAAGAAGGCATTGCTGTCGCTACCGGCAGGCAGGTTTTGAAAATACTGGAACTGCAAAGACCCGGTGGCAGGAGAATGAGCGCTGCGGAATATCTGAACGCCAACAGCCTGCCCCGCTGCCTGCAAAGCTGATCGGTTCAGGCCAACATGAATAAGCCAAAGAGAAACAGCCCAAGGCTTGCGGCCCTGCGCACCCTGGCAAATGTCCTGGACCAGGGGCGCAACCTGGCTGATGCTGACGAGGCAGGGTCGCTTGCCGACGCGAGGGATCGCGCTCTGGCCAGACATCTTGGCTACGGCGTGATCCGGTGGCTGAATAGTCTGCAGTGGTTGTCCCGCCAATTGCTGCAGCGCCCCCTGAAAAACCGTGACCGTGATATCAGCCGACTGCTGTTGCTTGGCCTGCACCAGTTGTGGCAGGACGGCACAGCGCCCCACGCCGCCATTCACGAAACTGCCGAGTCTGCCCGCTTGCTTGGCAAACCCTGGGCAGTCGGCCTGGTCAACGCAGTGTTGCGCCGATTCCAGAGAGAACAACAGCATTGGCTGGCCCTGCTCGATGAGAGGCCGGAGAAGTTTGCACACCCGCAGTGGATGCTGGATAAATTCCAATCCGACTGGCCGCAGCATTGGCAGGAAATTGTCCTTGCCAACAACCACGCCGCTCCCTTGTGGATGCGCATCAATCGCTCGAAACCAGAACACGAGGATGTGCCAGGGGTACTGCTGGAGAGCGGATTTACCATTGATTTGCACCCTGCGGCAGCAGATGCCATCCGGGTCGCTCCGGCCACCAGGGTCAGCTCCATTCCCGGGTTTGAACAAGGCCGCCTGTCAGTGCAGGATCCGGCCGCACAGCTGGCAGTAGACCTGATGGATCTCGAGGCGCAACACCGTGTGCTCGATGCCTGTGCCGCACCCGGCGGCAAAACCTGTCACATCCTGGAGCGGTTTCCCTCGATCGAAATGACCGCGGTGGAACTCAGCAAATCCCGGCTGCTGTTGATTCAGGAAAACCTCGAGCGCCTGGGTTTCGGTCAAGCGGCCGGGCTCACAATGGTGGCTGGCGACGCGGCGGCGCCTTCAGACTGGTGGGACGGCACAAGCTACGACCGAATACTGCTGGACGCTCCCTGCACGGCAACGGGCGTGATCCGGCGCCACCCGGAAATCAAGTGGCTGAGAACATCAGACCAGCTGGAAAATGTGATGCTGGTGCAGGAAAAGCTGCTGAGACAGCTCTGGCCTCTGTTGAAGCCGGGCGGTATCCTTGTCTACGCCACTTGCTCGGTACTGATCGATGAAAACAGGGGCCAAATCAGCCGTTTCTTGCGCACCACGATGATGCCGGGACGCTGGCCATCGACGCTCCATGGGGCCACAATCAGGGTGCCGGCCGGCAGATTCTGCCCGGCGAGGAGGAAATGGACGGATTTTTCTATGCCCGCTTGCATAAAGTCAAGTGAAGTCATCCTGGTCATATTCCTGCTGTGCATGTGCACGATCAGCGGCTGCGCCAGGGATGCGGTGGGAAACCGCTTCGAACTTCAGCAGGTCAATGCCAACTGGTCTGGTGGGCAGTTGAAAGCGACCCTGCACCAAAGCCTCACACTAAGTGCAGAAGCCAGAGATGCCCTGGTGCACGGTGTTCCGCTGACGGTGCAGATGGAATTGATCATCAGGAACACCGCTGACCAGACCCGGGTGAACAATAGCGTCGAAAGCTACGAAATTCGCTATCTGCCCCTCAGCGAACACTACCAGTTGACCCTGCCCGGTGGAAGCGAGGTCAGGACATTCCCCAGGCTGCGCCACCTGCTTTCCGATCTGTCGAATGTCAGCTTCATTATCAGCACCGGTGTACTGCCGGCTGGTGAATACGAGTTGCTGGCAAGAACCCGTCTGGACAAGCGAAAAATGCCACCCTCGATGCGCTTGCCTACGCTGTTTTCTTCTGCATGGCGGCACGATTCTGACTGGTCCGCCTGGCCATTGGAAATCCAGCCCCGGGCCTGATGCCAGCCATGAAGAATAAGGACCGGAAAAACAAGCGGCTCAGAAGGCTGTTGTCACGCACACTGCCGCTGCTGGCGATCCTGTCCGCCCTGCTGGTTGCCCTGTTCCTGGTCAGCGGTGTGCAACAGGATTCCCTGAACTCGGTCGATGATCTCCTGGGTAACAGCTACATCTGGGTGTTACTCATCACTGCCCTGGCGCTTTTGATCCTGCTGTTGACCATAGCGCATCGCCTGATAACTCTGGCGAAAGGAGTCAGGGCTGAAGCTCCCGGGGCCCGCCTGGCCGCCCGCTGGGTGCGGAACTTCCTGGCGCTGTCGCTGCCCCCGGCCCTGATCGTGTATTTTTTCTCAGCCTGGTTTCTTTCCAGCAGCATAGACAGCTGGTTCGATGTGCAGGTGGAAGCCGCATTGGCTGATTCGCTCCAACTGGGCCAGGAGTTTCTCGGCACCCGCACGCTGGAAGTCAGGAACCAACTGCGGGAAATTGCCATCGAGCTGGACTTGTTGCAGGAAGACGGGGAGATGCTGCGCCAGGCCCTGCTGGGCCGGGTAAGGGCTTCAGGGCCGACGGAACTGTCGGTGATGGAAACCGGCGGCACTCTGACTGCCACAGCCAATATCAACGCGCTCAGCGGGCTACCCGAACGGCCGGGAGATTTTGCCCTGTTGCAGGTGACAGAGAGGGGTGAATACGCTGCCGCAGAGCCCACCGCAGAAGGCAGCCTGCAAATTCGTGTGATCCAGTTGATGCCCGCCACCTACCCTGGATCATCGGCCCGCTTTGTGCAGGCAATCTATCCCTTGCCCCAGGACATCTCATTGCTGACCAGTTCGATTGAGCAGGAATACTACCGTTACCAGAACGTCAGCTACCTGCGCAGCTCCCTGAAGCAGAGCTTTTTGCTCATCCTCTCACTGGTCTTGTTGCTGACTATCCTGTTGGCCATCCTGGCCGCCCTGAACGCCGCGCGCCGCCTGGTATCACCTCTTTCCAGGCTTGCGACAGCAACCCAGGAAGTCGCAGCCGGGGATTTCGGGCGCGCGGTCGAGGCTGGTGACCGGGATGAGATTGGCTTTCTGGTCCATTCATTCAACGAAATGATCCACGCTCTCAAATCAGCCAGCCAGGCTGCTGAAGAGAGCCATGCTGAACTCCAGGCCCAGGGTGAATACCTCGAAACCGTGCTGGGCAATCTGTCCTCTGGCGTACTCACGCTGGACGATCAGGGCAGAATGATCACGACCAACGCTGCGTGCAGGGAGATCCTGGGCCTGCCAGAGCGTTCCGATACTGAATTTTCCGAGAGCCGCCTGGAAGGGCGTTCCCTGGATAGCCTGTCCAGCATCGCACCATTCCTCGACCCCTTCGTCGCCGCTATCCGGCACCAGGTCAGCCGGGGCAGAAACGAATGGCAACAGGAGATCCGGATCGAAAGGCCTGAGGCGCCACTGGTGCTGCTGATCAGGGGCTCCCGCCTGCCCCTGTTTGCACTGCCGGGCGAAGACCTGAGCCATGGCCATGTCATCGTGTTCGATGACGTCACCTTCCTGAACCAGGCGCAGAGAGATGCAGCCTGGTCTGAGGTTGCACGCAGGCTGGCTCACGAAGTGAAAAATCCGCTAACGCCCATCCGCCTGGCGGCTGAGCGCTTGCGTATGAAATTAGGTGACAAGCTGGATTCGGCTGACCGTGAGATGCTCGACCGGGCCTCGAACACCATCGTTGCCCAGGTTGAAGCCCTGCGAACACTGGTCGACGCCTTTGGCGACTATGCTCAGGAGCCGGTGCTGAGCCGTACGTCGATCCGCCTGGACGAACTGGTCAGGGAGATTGTTGCCCTGTACCAGCAGGGAGATTCACAGCTTCAGTTTTTACTGCAACTGTGCCCGGGACCGGAAGGCCTGGCCGCCGATAGTGGCCGTCTCAGGCAAATGCTGCACAACCTGATCCGTAACTCCAAGGAAGCCGGCGATGGCGCCCCGGTGTCGATCAGCATCAGCAGCAGTGTCGTTGAATCCGGGCAGCGGGCCTGGATCAAGCTTGAATTACATGACGACGGGCCGGGTTTCCCTGCAACTGTGCTGGAAAACCCCTTTGAACCCTATGTGACCAACAAGTCTGCCGGCAGCGGCCTGGGCCTGGCAATCTGCCGCAAAATCGTAGTAGAGCACGACGGCAAAATCGCCATCTCCAATCCACCCGAAGGCGGCGCCACAGTCAGCATCCAACTCCCCCTCAACCCACCCGCCAGCTGATCTTTGTCCTTCAGGAACGCTGAATTACACAAAATTGAGACTTTCCATTTTTCCGCAGAGGACGCAGAAGACGCTGAAATTGGCTGAGCAGGATGATTTCACGGCAATAGAGACCCGGAGCGGACTCCATTTCAATTTCCGCCAATGGAATGAGGGTTCAAATTGGCTGAACGATAAACTGTGAAATGGCTCACCTCAGCGTCTTCTGCGTCCTCAGCGGATAAATTTCTGTGGCAAAAAAAGATCTTTGCAGGCTTTTGGGATTGGAGTAGCATGTTGCGTCGATACAACACTTATAAGAATTTTGATGGACCAAGCGCGCATACTGGTTGTTGACGACGAACCTGACATCCGGGAGCTCGTGTGCGAGATTCTGCAGGATGAGGGATACGACGTTACCGTGGCAGAGGATGGAGAGGCGGCTCGCACGGCTTATGCCCGCAGCGCACCTGATCTGGTCCTGCTTGACATCTGGATGCCGGATATCGACGGGATAACCCTGTTGAAAGAATGGTCTGCGGGAAATACGCCGTCCTGCCCGGTGGTCATCATGTCCGGCCACGGTACTGTCGAAACAGCAGTTGAGGCTACGCGGCTTGGTGCGCATGATTTCGTTCAGAAGCCGATCTCGCTGGCCAAACTACTATCAATCGTCAGCCAGGCACTGGCTTCCCGCGAGGTCGAGGAAAAACCTGCACGGCGCTCTGTCACTTCAACAGCCAATGAGCCCATGGGCAGCAGCGCCGTGATGCAGATACTGCGCAGCAAGGCAGAGCAGGCCGCCCAACACGATTCGCCCGTATTGATCACTGGTGAACAAGGTAGCGGGCGCGAAACGCTGGCGCGCTTCATTCATGCCCGTAGCAAACGGAGTGGTGATTTCGTGGTCATCGATCATTGCGATCTCGAACCGGATACCATACGGACGATTCTGCTGGGTAGCGATAACTCCAAGAAGAATGGACAGGGTCTGCTTGACCATGCAAGCGGAGGTTGCCTGTTCATTCCGGAGTTACAGGACCTCGCAGCCGATGCCATGAAGATCATCAACCAGGTGCTGGAATCCGGGCACTTCGTGCATGAAGGCGGAAGCGAAAAACGCGCTCTGGATTGCAGGGTGATGGCCGCAGGTAGCGACATTCTGATGAGCCAGTCGCAAAAAGATCCGCTACTGCAGCAACTATATTATCGGCTGAATGTATTGCCGTTGCAGGTGCCCCCGTTGCGCGAGCGACAGGAAGATGTGCCGGAACTCGTCCGATTCTATGCCGAGTGGTTTCCCAACCATGAGAATCTGCCCTATCGCCCGTTTTCGGTTTCTGCACAAAACCGGCTGCGCAACCATAGCTGGCCGGGAAACCTGCGTGAATTGCGAAACCTGGTGCAACGCCTGCTGATTCTGGGAGGCGATGGTGAAGTAACAGTCGCAGACGTAGAGGAAGCCTTACGCCAGAACCCCGCGAAACAGACCGCAGCGGGATCACAACACCCCGAAATTTTCGATTTGCCGTTGCGCGAGGCGCGCGAGCAGTTCGAGCGTGAATACCTGGCTTTCAAATTACGCGAGGCCGGAGGCAGCGTCGGTAAGCTGGCCGAAGCCGTCGGCATGGAAAGAACTCACTTGTACAGGAAGCTCAGGTCGCTGGGGGTTGATCCCAGGTCTGCCGCGTCGAAAGGGGATGGAAAATGAAAATAGTCGTGCTGGGCGCGGGGCAGGTAGGTTCCACCGTCGCTCATAGCCTTTCCAACGAGGAAAACGACATTACGATCGTCGACACTGACGCCAACCGAATGAAAATCCTGCAGGATCGCCTGGATGTCCGCGGTGTCATTGGACACGCCTCGCACCCCAAGGTCCTGGTGCGCGCAGGAATAGAAGACGCCGATCTGGTCATTGCGCTCACCAGCAGTGACGAAGTCAATATGACGGCCTGCCAGGTTGCCTACACGCTGTACAACACACCCACCAGAATAGCCCGTATCCGCTCTTCGGAATACATCGACTATCCCCAGCTGTTCGAGCGCGAACATTGCCCTGTTGATGTTCTGATCAGCCCCGAAACTCTGGTCACTCAGCACATTGCACGCCTGATTGAATATCCGGGTGCCCTGCAGGTGCTGGATTTTGCCGACGGCCGGGCCCAACTGGTTGCGACACAGGCTTATGCAGGCGGCCCGCTCGTCGGCCATCACCTGCAGACCCTGCGCGAGCACATGCCGGCAAATGCGGAAGCCAGAATTGCGGCCATCTATCGACAGGACAAGACCATCATTCCCGATGGAAAAACCATCATCGAGGAAAATGACACGGTGTTTTTTCTCGCGGCCCAACGCAACATCCGGACCATGATGAAAGAATTGCGGCCACTGGACAGCCCGGTGCGAAGAATCATCCTCGCAGGCGGCGGTAATATCGGCAGCAATCTCGCCCACTATCTCGAACACAAGCACCATGTAAAAATCATCGAGCAGAATCGCGAACGGGCGGAGTTCATTGCCGAAGATCTGGAAAAGGCCATCGTGCTGGTAGGTGACTGCGCTGATGAGGAACTGCTGCGGGAAGAGGCCATCGACAACACCGATGTCTATTGTGTCCTCACCAACGACGACGAAGCCAACATCCTGTCTTCCATGCTGGCCAAAAAAATGGGCGCGGAGAAAGTGATCGCCCTGATCAACCGGCCGTCCTACGTGGACCTGATTGAGTCCGGCTCCATCGACATTGCAGTGTCCCCGCAACAAGTGACCATCGGCGCGTTGTTGACTCACATCCGGCGTGGAAACATGGTGCGTGTACACTCCCTGAGGCGCGGTGCTGCGGAAGCAATCGAGGCTGTTGCATTGGGCGACAAGCGGAGTTCAAAAGTTGTCGGAAGAACAATCGAGGAGATTAACCTGCCGGTGGGTACGACCATTCCCGCAATCGTTCGCGGAGAAGAAGTGATCATCGCTCACCACGACACGGTAATTATTGAACATGACCACGTCATCCTATTCGTGCCGGATAAACGTCAGATTGCCGCCGTGGAACGCCTCTTCCAGGTGGGCGCGATTTTTGTCTGAGTGACCCTATGGGATTGAATGCCGTCCAAAGGGTTGTTGGCTTCCTGATCGCAGGCTCGAGCCTGATGATGCTGCCTCCCGTGCTGGTTTCCCTGTGGTATGAAGACGGCACGGCAAATATGTTCCTGCTCAGCGCCGCAATACTGCTGCTGGCGGGTATCCTGATTTACCTGCCCGTTCGACACGCCACCCAGGATTTGCGCTTGCGCGACGGCTTCCTTGTTGTGGTATCAGCCTGGCTGGCGCTGGTCCTGGTGGGTGCTTTGCCTTTCCTGCTGATGACCACGCCACAACTCAGTTACGTCGATGCGGTGTTTGAGTCGATGTCCGGCCTCACCACCACCGGTGCAACCATCGTCACCCATATCGACAACTTGCCGCGGGCGCTCTTGTATTACCGTCAGCAACTGCAGTGGCTGGGTGGCATGGGCATTATCGTGCTGGCCGTGGCAATCCTGCCCATGCTGCGAATCGGTGGAATGCAGTTGTACCGGGCGGAAACACCAGGGCCAATGAAAGACCACAAGCTGACGCCGCGAATCACGGAAACAGCCAAAGCCCTGTGGCTGATCTACGTCGGTATTACCGTGATATGTGTATTTGCATACTGGCTGGGCGGAATGAAACTTTTCGATGCCGTCGGCCACGCTTTCAGCACGGTGGCAATCGGCGGATTTTCTACTCATGACGATAGCCTGGCGTTCTGGAACAACCCGACTCTTGAAATCGTGGCCTCTATTTTCATGTTGATTGCCGGTGTGAATTTTGCATTGCATTTCACGGCATGGCGCAGAGCCAGTGCGCAGCCCTATTTCATGGATCCCGAGCTCAAGGTTTACGTATCCCTGATTTTTGCTTTTGCGATTCTGGCCAGTTTTGCGCTTTACTTCACCGGCACCTATGATTCGCTGGCCACATCATTCCGCTACGGCAGTTTCCAGGTCATTTCCGCGATGACCACCACCGGTTTTACCACCGCTGATTTTTATACCTGGCCCGGGTTTCTGCCGGTCCTGCTAATCTGTATCGCTTTTATCGGCGGCTGCGCCGGCAGCACGGCCGGGGGTATGAAAGTTTACCGGGTCATCCTGCTGTACCGGCAGTCGGTGAGGGAAATCCAACGGCTGATTCACCCTCACGCTGTCATCCAGATTAAAATCGGGGGACAAAAAACATCGGACACGGTGATCAGCGCCGTGTGGGGATTCTTCTTTCTCTACATCGCAAACTTCGCGGTCATGACAATGATGTTGACGGCCACCGGTCTGGATGCTGAAACCTCATACTCCGCAGTCGGCGCCTGCATCACCAACCTGGGCCCCGCACTGGGCGATGCAGGGGTCAGCTACGCCAGTCTGAACAACACAGCCAAGCTCATATTGAGCGCGGCCATGCTGCTGGGCCGCCTGGAAATCTACACGCTGCTGGTGATTCTGTCGCCTGCTTTCTGGCGCGATTGATGTGAGCCCGCACATGGCCCCGGCCATGTGCGGGCTTTTTAGTATTATGGCTTAGTAGCTTTTTAATCATAAAACGGCTTCTCACCTTCAGGGCGTGTTTTGAAGCGCCTGTAGCTCCACAGGTATTGCGCCGGATCGATCGCGATACAACGCTCGACACCGCGATTCACCGCGGTAAGCGAGGTCACCATATCTTCACAGTAGACATTTTCATCGGCGCGCATGTAATGGACGCGAAAACGTCCACCCGGCAGCCGTTCACAGGCGACCAGAACTACGATGCAGCCGGTGCGTTGCACCAGGCGAGGGACCAGTACGCCGGTGAGCACCTGAATGCCGAAAAAGGGTGCAAATTTGCCTTGCCCGGCGGAAGGTTGCTGGTCAGGCAGGATACCGGCGCCCTTGCCGGCACGAATATGGCCATAGAGCTGGCGCAAACCGGAGGCATTGGCAGGAATGAGGTTCGCGCCGCCCCGTCGGCGTTTGCCCACCAGAGCTCTTTCGAGATCGGGGTTCGAAGGTGGTTTGTAGAGGATGGCGATCTCCGGAATTCGTTGCAGGTACATTCCCAGGTATTCCCAGGCGCCAAAATGAGGCGCCAGCGCCACCACGCCGCGCCCGCTTGTCAGGGTTTCGGCAACCAACTCTTCACCCACAGTTCCTTCGCACTGGGCTTGCAGGCGCTCCAGCGGCCAGTACCAGTTGTGACCTGTTTCCAGGATCGAACATAAATAATGAAGAAAGCTTTCCCGCAGCAGCACCGATCGCTCTTGCGCGCTTAAATCCGGGTAGCATCGTTCCAGGTTGCGCTCCGCAGTGTGCCGCTTTCCGGGTGACAGGAACATCCACAGGCCGGCACCCTTTTTTGCCAGCCAGTAAGGCATGCCCGGGGGCATCAGGCTCAACAGCCAAAGAACACTTTTTGCAAGAAATACAGTCATACGATTTATCCGTCCCGGCCGGAAAAAGTCCTTTATCCGATCCCCCCTGCTAACCTAGATGGCCCGACTGACAGGGTTGTTTTAATTCCATGATCGCATTGCTACAGAGAGTATCCGAAGCTACTGTTCATGTTAATGGAAAAGTCGTGGGCAGAATCGAAAAAGGGGTTCTTGCCTTGATCGGCGTGCAACGCGGCGACCACAAGAAACAGGCGGACAGGTTGTTGCAGCGGATGCTGTCCTACCGCATTTTTCCGGATGACGCGGACAGGATGAATCTCGATGTGCGGCAAGCCCGGGGCGGGTTGTTGCTTGTGCCCCAGTTCACGCTGGCTGCCGATACGAACAGTGGCAACCGGCCAAGTTTCACCCCGGCTGCACCCCTTCAGAAGGTGAGCGTCTATTTGACTACCTGGCGCAACAGGCCAGCCTGGAAATTGATGAGTTTGCGACCGGCATCTTCGGCGCGCATATGAAAATCAGCCTCGTCAACGACGGGCCGGTCACGTTCTGGCTTCAGGTTCCTCCGGCCGGCTGAGACTTCCCGGCTGTTCACGCCGACAGCCGTATCAATCAGAATTGTTATCGATTTTCTGCAACTTGCGGGTGAGCGTGTTGCGTCCGAGGCCCAGCAATTCAGCCGCTTTTTGACGCTGTCCCCCGGTTTGCTCCAGCGCACAATCGATCAATACACGCTCGAGCTCGGACTGGGCCCGGCCAACCAGGCCGGTCGCACCGGAAGCCAGCTCGGATCTGGCCCATTTGCGTAACAGATCCGGCCATTGATCCAGATTGATTTGCACTGGTTTCTGGCCAAGAACTTCCCGCGGAAGATCCTCGGGAAATATCTGCTCACCCGGCGCCATCACGCACAACTGGCGACAGAGGTTCAGCAACTGGCGCACATTGCCCGGCCACGGCAACCCTTCAAGAATCCTGATGGTCTCCGGCCGCAGACGCTTTTCCTCCAGACCGAGTTCTTCCGCGACCTGGATCAGAAATCGCCTGGCCAGCATCGCAATGTCCTCAGTTCGGTCACGTAATGGCGGAAGGGCAATGTAGATAACATTTAAACGATGGTAGAGGTCCTCACGAAAACTGCCTTCGCGCACCTTGACTTCGAGGTCCTGGTGCGTTGCAGCAATGATCCGTACTTCCGAGCGCAGGAGATCCCGCCCACCGACACGGTAGTAATCTCCTTCAGCCAGAACACGCAATAACCGTGTCTGCAGGGCCAGTGGCATGTCACCGATTTCATCCAGGAACAGTGTGCCACCGGCGGCTTCCTCGAACCTGCCCACACGCCGTGAATGAGCGCCGGTAAATGAGCCTCGCTCGTGACCGAAAAGCTCGGATTCGAGCAGTTCGGACGGAATAGCGGCCGTGTTGATCGCCACGAATGGGCCATCTGCCCTGGGACTGTGTTGATGCAGCACGCGCGCAACGACTTCCTTGCCACTGCCGGTTTCACCCGTGATCAGCACGCTGATGTCCGAACGGGACAAGCGGCCGATGGTCCGGAATACTTCCTGCATGGCCGGCGATTCGCCGAGCAACTGGCTGCCGCTTTGAGTTTCTGCTTCTTCCTGTTTCTTCTCCCCGGGTGCAACCGCCCGCCCGATGACCGAAATAACCTGGTCCAGGTCAAAGGGTTTGGCGAGATAATCAAAGACACCTTTTTGAAACGCGCTGACAGCCTGGTCCAGGTCAGAATATGCGGTCATCGCGATCACCGGCACATTGATCGCCTGACGTTCGAGTGTGTCCATCACACTCAAGCCATCCGCATCGGGCAGGCGGATATCGGTCAGGATGGCTTGCGGCTGGCTGGTCTCCAGCGCCTTGCTGACTGAACCCACGCTGTCGAAACACTCCACCGGGTACCCTTTTTTACGCAATGCGCGCTGCAAAACGAAACGAATTGCTTCATCGTCATCAACAACCCAGATTTTGGCCCGTTCGTTCATCACGCCTCTCCCTTGCTGTCATGGGCACTGCCATTATCCAGCGGCAGGTATACACTGAACCGGCTACCCTTTTCGAGTGCCTCAAAGGTCAGCAGACCGCCGTGCGCAGATGCGATTTGTTGCGACAGCGAAAGCCCCAGCCCGGTGCCATCCCGGCGCCCGGTGACCAGGGGCAGGAACAGCAAGGATTGCAAGGACTCGGGCACGCCCTGGCCATCGTCAATCACATCGAGGCGCAACACACTGCGCAGGTCAGACTGGAGCAGGGCGCTGCCGTGCTCCACCCGGGTCCTGATCAGCACCAGGCTGGACTTTGCCTGGTAGGCGTTGCGCAGCAGGTTCAAAAGAATCCGCCTGATCGCGGACGCATCTGCGCTGAAGGGCGGAATGCTGGGATCATAATCCCGCTCCACCTCAACGACATCGCCAAACTCCGCCGACAGCAGATCGAGCGCTTCATCCAGCAGAGGATAAATATCCATTTGTTGCCGCACCAACTCGGGTTGCCCGAATCTCTGAATCAGCTCATCGATACGATCCGACTCCCTCATGATAAGACGGGCCAGAGTAGCCAGATCTTCGCTTTCCAACTCCTCGGCCAGCATCTGCGCGGCCCCACGTATGCCACCCAGAGGATTGCGAACTTCATGGCCCAGATTACGGCTCAGTAATTCAAGCATGCCGGTCTGGACTTCCCGCTGCTGCAGGCGAAGCCGCTTTTGCTCCCATTCAAGATTGTTGAGTTCCAGCAACAAATTCCCATCTTCAATTGATTGAATTGTGCAGTCAAAAATTCCGCCGCCAAATTTCAACTCATGCAGGCGAAGTATCTGGTTAGCCCCGGGGGGCTCACTGATCGCATCCCTCAGTGTCGAGGGAATGTCAGC
>PVMK01189086.1_pt1 | contig 49030 bp, 49 predicted proteins | sample 1853481 | NCBI WGS metagenome assembly PVMK01 (sample SAMN08533507, study PRJNA380276) | Marine sediment metagenome, whole genome shotgun sequencing project.
GCGGGCCATCTCCCGAAGAGCCTGTACGGGGTGTGTCAACGTGCACAAGCTCAGGGAGTCTGCAACCGTGTCAAAGGCGTCGTCTGGAAATTCAAGGCTTTCGGCATCCATTTCCTGTATGGAGACCTCGAGCCTTTGTTTGCGAGCTTTTTGTGAAGCGATCTTCAGCATCCCACGGCTCAAATCGATGAGCGTTAGGTTACAATCTTCGGGGTAGTGACGGAGGTTGTTTCCCGTCCCGGCAGCCACCTCCAGAACATCTCCTGAGGCCTTTCGAAACAGGTTCTTCCTGATCCGGTTGATTCCAAGTAATTCAGGGATCTTTTCCAGGATGTCGTACCAAATAGCCTTTTTATTGTAGTTTTCGGTGATTTCTTCTTTGGAGATTTTGTTCAGAGGCATAAGAGGGCCACTGGTATTTTAAGGGATCACGCCAGGCGCGCAAATACAAAGTTCGAATACAGATTACAGACCACAACCGGCAGGCACCAGTCGGCAGACCAGCTGGAAATTCAAAACCCCACATCCCAAATTCAAAATGAGTTCTGTTTTTTCCTTTCCTTTTCTCCGTGCATAAAGTGTTAACTTTAGTTGACACAATAGGTTAAGTCTTTTCCGATGTTCCGGTCTCCAATTCACCCCAAGATGTCTTTAAGTCGTTTATTTAAAACGAGTTAGTTTGAATTCCCTGTGTTCGGCAAGCTCCATGCAGGAGTTGGCATGAAATGTGCTTTAAATGTAGCTCTGAGGCGAAAAATACGTGCACCCTTTTGAAGGGGAGAAGGGAGATCAAGCATGAGTGAAACTGAATTCAGGTTTGTTTCCGAAGAGGATGCTTCTGTCGCTGAACCAGGCGTAGAGCTTCTTCCTGAGGATATTCCTACGACCGGAAGCGTCCCTGCTTCCGAGGAAATTTCGACTACCGAGGGCGTTCCTGCTCCCGAGGAAGTTCCGACTACCGAAGATATTCCTGCTCCCGAGGAAAGTTCTGCCGCTGATACAGATCGGAGCCTTGGTTCCGATGAATCTCCTGTAGTCCCATCAGCGCCTTCAGCAGTTTTGGGGCCGGAAAAAAGAACTTGCCCTTCCTGTAACCAGGAGAATGAGATGGTCCGGGAATTCTGCTGGGCCTGCTATACCAAGTTTGGCGATAGCAAAGCGGGGAACGGCGCAGGGTCACAGCCTGAGCACGTTACTTCCCCTGTGCAAGGCATAGCCGAGGCTCCAGCTATTTCTCCCTCAGAAAGCAGCCTCCCGGCGACGGTTCGACCTGAAGAAACCCGCCCTGGGGAAGATGTCCTGGTGGATTAAGGACCCTCGGTAAAGCTGGCCTACAATCCCAGCGGACAGACTGGGAAAGACTTTTACGCTCTTACTTCACGGTGCAACCGGCGTTCTGGTGGGGCTGCTCAAGGCAGCTCTCGCAGATCAATGCCTAGCCCGCACTTCTCACACCCCCTCTACTGCATCGGCGCAATGATCCGGCCTGACTGCGTTGCACTCCCTCGCCCTCCTCAACGTACCCTACAGTACGTTTGCGGGGGCCTTGGTCGCGCGTGGCGCAACGCACTCAGGCCGGCCCTTCCGTCGCTTCGTGACGAGTGGGTGTGAGAAATGCGGCCTAGCCGGTGGTCAGTCTTTAACGACTTCCAGTGTGAAGGTGAGTTGCTTTCCTCGAAACAGGAAGCAAAGATACTGTTCCCAGAACTTCCTCACGAATCTCAGCCCGGGAAAGCGATTATCCAGATTGATGAGAAACTGAAACCCCAGAACCTTCCAGATTGAAGCCATCTCCACTTCCTTCCTGATGATCTTGAAACGAGCCTGAGTGTAGTGGTTGGTATGGTAGGAAGGTTCGAAATAGTTAAATGAGTAGGAATTGAGATGCCATTGGTGGGTTGGATCCTGCCAAGAGATGGAGTCGGTGTAGTGTGGGGTAATGAGTGTTACCCGGGCATGGGGACGGCAGATTCGATGGATCTCCTCCATGACAGCTAAGACGGAGTCCATATGCTCGATGACATGGGTGGCGTAGACCTCGTCAAAGAAGTTGTCCTTGATGGGGTAAGGGATCTGGTTCAGATTATGGACCAGATCCACCTCTGGCAATTTAACGCGATCCATGCCGATAGCGCCAGGACGCTTGTTTCGACCGCAACCCATGTCGAGGATGCGTTTATCCATAGTGAGAGTGGATTCTAACACTCTTTTCCCCTTTTCTCTGAGCGCGAAGCGCGCTAGCATCGAACCCAGGGTGTCATGGCCAATCAACGGATTTTTGTTCAGGGGAAGGAAACAACTCCTTCCCTAACCCGATCTACTCAGGTGGGTCTTCCTCCTGACCTGCTTGAGGCGGCTTCTCAAAGACTGAGTCTGGCGGCTCTTCTCTACGCCATTGCCTACTCGACTGCCTTTTCGATCGGCCGGTTTTCGTCATCTCCGCTGTTTGCCGAAGTAGACACACACAGTTCAGTGGCTGACGTATGTGCCGTGGCCTCCATCGCACTCTCTATGCTCGTCTTTTGGCTTGCCCGCAGCGATCGGTTTGATCCCCAACTTCTTCTGGACATGGGCCTGATCTACTGGGTCGTCGGCGCCTTGGGCATCGATATTGGGACTTACTGGAATCTTCCCCCCGGTTTCCCAGTGGTGGGTATTTCCTGGGTCTGCGTGTGGCTGGTCTTTTTCCCACTCGTCGTTCCCAGTTCCCCGGGAAAAACACTGCTGGCAGCCCTGGTGACAGCGACCGTGGGTCCTCTGGTATTTTTCATCTCACTGGTATTTAGGGAAATTCCCATGCCGGATGGGGTGTACATGCTCAATTTGTTCTTTCCTTACTACGTCTCTGCGGGATTGGCTTTTGTGGGCAGTCGCATCATCTACCAACTGGGATGTGATGTGACCCGGGCCCGGGAAATGGGGAGCTATAAGCTCATCGAACTGCTCGGACGAGGCGGCATTGGAGAAGTCTGGCTGGCGAAACATAGATTGCTGGCCCGTCCCGCTGCCATCAAACTACTTAGTCCTCAGGTCCTGGGATCAACGGCCGATGGGAGCTTGAACAAGTTAGCCTTGAAACGCTTCGAAAGGGAGGCTCAGGCCACTGCGGCCCTCGGTTCCCCCCACACCATACGACTGTACGATTTCGGAACCACCGAAGAGGGAAGTTTTTACTATGCTATGGAGTTGCTGGATGGATTTGACCTGGAATCCCTTGTGACTCGCTTCGGACCGGTATCGCCTGCCAGAGCCGTTGATTTTTTGATCCAGGCCTGCAATTCTCTTGCCGATGCCCACCACCACGGATTGATTCATCGGGATATCAAACCCAGCAACATCTATGTCTGCCGCCTGGGTATCCAATTTGATTTCATCAAGGTTCTGGACTTTGGACTGGTCAAGCTGGACCACGACCCTAGCGGCCAGGCGACTCAATTAACCCGAGAAGGACTCACCACGGGAACGCCTGCTTACTTGTCTCCCGAGGTCGCCCTGGGCCAGGGAGAAGTCGATGCGCGCACGGATCTCTATTCGCTGGGGTGTGTGGCCTACTGGCTGGTGACCGGACAGCTGGTCTTTAAAGGTGAGACCCCCATGCAAGTCGTTGTGGACCATATTCAGACCACGCCTATTCCTCCCTCGCAACGCACCGAGCTGGAGATTCCGTCGGCGCTGGAACAAATTATTCTGTCCTGTCTGGAGAAGAAGCCGGAAAAGCGACCGCAAACGGCCTTGGAACTGGGGGAAAGACTGGCGGCCTGCGAGATTCGCCAACCCTGGACGCAGGAAGATGCCCGACGCTGGTGGGCACTGAACAAACCGGCGGAAGAGCTCACTTCGCGCGCCACAGGAAGGACTCAAGAGACAGGAGATCAACCACCAGCGATAGCTGACAGCTGTAGTCAGTTGTCAGTTGTCAGTTGTTAACCATGCCCGAGTTGCCCGAGGTTGAGACAGTCCGACGGGGCCTGGAGCCCCATGTTGTTGGAGGCTTCATTGACGATATTGAAGTCGGCGATTCCAAGATTTTTCAGATTGACCCTCATCTCCTGCTGGAGCGAATCCGGGGGCAGAAGATCCTGGGGCTTACCCGGCGCGGGAAATTCTTAATTTTCGAGCTGGAACGCCACTACTTCATATTTCATTTCGGCATGACCGGTCAGCTCACCTTTCGGGATCCGAATCGATCCGACTCCGAGGGGTTCAAGAGACATCCGGTAACGGGTCTCCAGCGCACTCTTCAGCATGCTCCCGATCGGCATACCCACCTGCAAATCCATCTCCGGCAGGGCGGCGCCATGCTTTTCCGCGATATCCGCAAGTTTGGCAAGGTCTTCCTCATTGAAAAGGGGGAAGTGGCGGTGTTTTTCGAGAGGCTGGGTTTGGAGCCCTGGACTCCCGAGTACAACCTCAAGGCTTTTTTGCAGAAATTCGGCAATCGAAAGCTGGCCATCAAATCGCTGTTGCTGGATCAGAGATTTGTGGCGGGAGTTGGCAACATTTATGCCGATGAAGCTCTCTTTGCAGCCGGCATTCATCCTGCCCGGAAGGTTCGATCTCTGCGCAAGATAGAGAAGGAGAGCCTTTTTGAAGCCATTCCGAAAGTCTTGGAAAAAGGGATTGAATATGGCGGCACCACCTTGCGGGATTTTGTCGACAGCGATGGAAATACGGGAAATCATCAGGAGCAGCTCCAGGTGTATGGGCGGAAGGGAGAATCCTGCCATCGATGTGGAACTCTGATTCAGAGAATGGTGATCAGCCAACGCAGTACATGTTTTTGCCCCGATTGCCAGCCGCGGAGCGGGAGATCACGAGCCCGCGTCAGATAGCCCAAGCCAGCAGGAAAAAATCCCGCCCAGTGGATCTCAAATGGGCTCGGCACTAAAATCATGGGTATGAGTGGAAAGAAAATCTTCTTCCTGGTGCTCCTTATTGTCGGAATTCTTTTCCTGAGCATCGTTTTGGGAACCGGTTACCTTTTGATGCGGGGTCAAGACGTCACGATCCAGGAAAACACCACCCTGGAGGTGGCTCTCACAGGATCCCTGTTTGAACTCCCCCCGGAGAATCCTTTATCCCAGATGTTTGGGTCTGGCACTCTGAGTTTGTGGGAGTTGGGAAAAGCTCTCCGCTATGCGGCTCAGGACGATCGAGTGTCGGGCGTCTACCTGGAAATTCATCCTTTACTTTTGAGTTGGGCACAAATCGAGGAATTGCGCGACTCCCTGCACAGCTTCCGCACATCGGGCAAGCCGATTCATGCCTTTTTGGCCCTGGACATGGTCAGGGATCCTGAACTGTATCTGGCTAGCGCCGCTGATTCCATCACCTTGAACCCGGGCGCGACGCTGCTCGTCAATGGGTTGCTGGCGGAGGTCACCTTTTATAAGGGAACCATGGAAAAGCTCGGGGTCAAGCCGGAGTTCATGCAATTCAAGGAATACAAGAGCGCCGAGAGCTTCACCCGTGAATCCATGACGCCGGAGATTCGTGAGATGTACGAATCGATACTCGGCGATATCGAGGAGCGTTTCATTTCCGTGGTGGTGGAGGAGAGAGACCTGGATGAAGATACGATGCGAGGCATCCTGGATGCAGGGCTCACCTCGGCCGATCAAGCGCTCGAAGAGAACCTGGTTGATGCACTGGGTTACAAAGGCCAGGTTCAGGAAGAGCTGGCCAACAGCGGCGACGATTCACAGGAATATGAAGGACTGGCGGCCCGCTACTATCTTGATGCGGTAGAGGACGACTTCGGAACCCGATCCGAGCACAAGGTGGCACTGGTGGGAGGACTGGGAACCATCACTGCGGGAAACAGTGATCCCTTTTCCCAAATCATGGGAGGCCTGACCATGGCTTCTCGCCTGCGCAGAATTCGTGAAGATGACGACATCAAAGGGATCATCCTTCGGGTCGATAGTCCCGGGGGGTCCGTGGTGGGTTCGGACATGGTCTGGAAGGAGGTCACGCTCCTGGAGGAAGCGGGTAAGCCTGTGGTGGTAACCATGTCGGGGGTTGCCGGCTCGGGAGGCTATTACATCTCCATGGCAGCACGCCACATCATCAGCCAGCCCTCGACCATCACCGGTTCCATTGGCGTGATCTTTGGCAAATTCGACCTGGAAGGGCTTTACGAATGGCTGGGAATCACTATCGACCAGGTGAAAACTTCACCCAACGCCGACATCTTCTCTTCCTTGACCTCATTGACCGACGATCAAAGGCAGATGGTGGAATCGTGGATGGAAACCATTTATGACACCTTTGTTCAAAAAGCAGCTGACGGCCGCAACCAAACCTACCAGGAACTGGAGCCCAAGGCACGAGGTCGAATCTACACGGGTGTTCAGGCAAGGGAGATCGGACTGGTCGACGAACTGGGAGGGCTCCCGGAGGCAATGGATCAAATGAAGCAGGTCCTGGGGCTCGAAGAGGACGAGGACATTGAACTGGTGCTCTACCCTCGACCCAAGAGCCTGTTTGAAGCGCTGGCCGGTGGAGATTTCTTTGGGATCCGGCAACCTGATTCCCTGACCCAGTGGCTCCAGGAGCAGGTTCCTTTTCTATCCGATCCGGCTCCCTGGTTGCTGATGCCGGAGGCCAGGATTTACTGAGCGTCATGAAAAGGAGACAAGCAGCACCGGGAGGTGCCATTGGAATCGCTGGCGCCGGACGTATGGCCCAGGCACTCGGTCGACTCTTGTTCCAACAGGGTCTGCCGATCGCGGTTGTGGCCAGTCGATCGCGATCCAGTGCGCAGCGAGCTGCCCGCTTCGTAGGTCCTTCGGTTCGAGCTGTAGACTATTCGCAGTTGCCCGCGCAAGCCGAGCGTTTGATTTTGGCTGTTGCCGACGATGCTTTGGCCGAGGTAGCAGGGACTCTGGAGGAGGCGGGAATGGATAGAGGGTTGATCATCCACACCAGTGGAGTCTGGGGCCCGGAGGTCTTGTCTTGCCTTGCCGAGCAGGGAGTCTCCTGTGCGTCGATGCATCCCCTTCAGACCGTCGCCCATCCGAAACAGGGGGTAGAGAAGCTGCCGGGCTCGACTTTTGCTATTGCTGGCAGAGGAAAAGCAGCACTCTGGGCCAAAGAATTGGTGAAGCTGCTCGATGGCCAGGTTTTGACCATCAAGCCCCTGGCCAAACCCCTTTACCATGCTGCGGCCGTGGTCGCCAGCAACTATATCGTCGCTGTAATCGACGCAGCTTTGCTGATGATGTCCAAGGCGGGCGTGGCGGAACGCCAGGCACGAAAAGCTCTCGAGCCGCTTGTACTTGCCGCCGCTCAAAACGCCCTGAGCCGTGGCCCGGTTGAGGCCCTTACGGGACCCGTCGAGAGGGGCGACGGGCAAACCATAGCTGCCCATCTGAGCGCTTTGGAGGCTCTCCCGGAATCGGTGCAGGGCCTCTATCGGGCAGTGGGTCAGCACACCGTCCAATTGGCTCGGAGAAGGGGTCTGTCGAAAGCCCAGGCCACCCAGCTGGAAAAACTCTTGGAGGGAACATGAGCGAGTCGAAGAAGCGGGTTCGTGTTCCCGCCCTCAAGGAGAAGAAGCTGCGCGGTGAGAAAATCACCGTGCTTACGGCCTATGACTACGCCATGGCGGGCCTGCTGGATCGTGCAGGCATCGATGTGCTGCTGGTGGGCGACTCCCTGGGCATGGTGGTGCTGGGGCATGAAGATACACTCTCGGTGACGATGGAGACGATGGTCGAGCACACCCGTGCCGTGGCACGGGGCGCCAAGCATGCCCTGGTGGTCACCGACATGCCTTTTCTCAGCTACCAGGTGGATGTGGGGGAAGCCGTTCGCAACGCCGGTCGACTCATCCAGGGTGGGGCCGCAGCGGTCAAGATTGAAGGGGGAAGCAGTGTCATCGAAGTGGCCCGCAGGCTCGTTGCCATCGGTATCCCGGTGATGGGCCATCTGGGTCTTACCCCGCAGTCCGTTCATCAGCTGGGTGGTTTCCGCCCTCAGGCCCAAACCCCGGAAAGTGCCGATCTTTTGCTCGGGGAGGCCAAGTCGCTGGAGGAGGCGGGTGTTTTCTCGATCGTCCTGGAATCCATTCCCTCAGAGCTGGCCGAACGGGTGACCTCAGAGCTGGCCGTCCCCACCATCGGAATTGGAGCCGGACCCCACTGCGACGGGCAGGTGCTGGTGAGCTATGACACCTTCGGCCTGTTCCAGGGGAGTGTTCCGCCCTTTGTCAAACAGTATGCCCAACTGGGAGATCAAATCCTGGAAGCCACCCGGGCCTACATCGAAGATGTAAAAAACAGCCGTTTCCCTACCCTGGAGAAAGATCAGGCATCGGACAGAAAGAAACCCCGGTGAGCACCCAGCTGGTTCAGACCATCGCAGAAATCCGCAAGCGATTGGAACCTTTTCGCAGTTCCCAGATCATCGGTCTGGTCCCCACCATGGGGGCTCTGCACGCCGGCCACCAGAGCCTCATTCAACAGGCTCGCAAGGAGGCGGACTGCCTGGTTGTGAGCATCTTCGTCAACCCCCTGCAGTTCGGACCCAAGGAAGACTACACTCGCTATCCCCGCATGCCGGAAGCCGATCTCGATTTCTGCCGCAAACTGGAGGTGGATCTCATCTTTGAGCCTGAGGTCGAGGAAATGTACCCCACTCCTTCGCTGACGTCAGTGAAAGTCACTCGCATTACCGATCATCTCTGTGGCCCTTTTCGGTCCGGCCACTTCAGTGGAGTGGCCACGGTGGTCGCCAAGCTGTTCCACATCATCCAACCCCAGCGAGCCTACTTTGGTGAAAAGGATGCCCAGCAATTGAGGGTCATTGAGCGGATGGTGTCTGATCTCAATCTGGCCGTGACCGTGGTGCCGGTGCCTACCGTCCGTGAGTCGGACGGCCTGGCGGTCAGTTCCCGAAATCAGTACCTCAGCCCCCAAGAGCGTCGTGTGGCTCCTATTTTGTACCGAGCGCTGCAGGCGGCCCAACAGGCGATCGCAGAAGGAGTTCTGGATTCCGGGGAGGCTCGAAAACGTGGGTTAACGGTGTTGGAGCAGGATCAAAGCGTCAAAGTCGAGTATCTGGAGATCGTAGATTCTGAAGAGATGCAGCCGGTGGAGCGAATCACTGGTCCTGTTCGGGTGGCAGGCGCCATCCGCATCGGTGCCATTCGCCTTATCGACAATCTGCTCACTGCCCCATAACCTGGACCGCCACCTCGCGGGTACGCGGGCCATTATCAAAATCGAGCACGACGATCTGCTGCCAGGTGCCCAAACGCATTTTGCCGCTGACCACCGGAACCACCAGAGAAGGTTTTAAGAGTGAAGCGCGAACGTGTGAGAAGCCGTTTCCATCATGCCAGGTCTGTTCATGGTGGTAGTCACGGGTGGGGGGCGCCAGTTTGTTGAAAAGGTCCTCCAGGTCCTTGACCAGGCCGGGCTCGTACTCCACCACGGTGATTCCGGCGGTAGAACCGACCACGAATACCGTCACATTTCCACTTTCAATCTCACTTTCGTTCACCTGGCTTTGCACCTCATCGGTGATGTTCACCACATGGCAGAATCCCTCTGTGTTGAGGTGTAAGGTCGAATTCTTAATAATCATGGGGTGCCCATTATAGGACATTAGTAGCTAAGAACCTGTAATCTAGATTCGTGGCTACTGGCTCTCCCCCAGACATCTCGGTCATTATTCCGGTCTTGAATGATGCGGAAGCCCTCGATCTTGCTCTGGGCAGCATCCAGGATTATACCGGTGTCGAGTGCATCGTGGTTGATGGCGGAAGTTCCGATGAATCAGCAGAGGTGGCTCAATCCCGGGGTGTCAAAGTCCTCCATTCTCCTCCCGGTCGAGCCCGACAGATGAATGCTGGAGCCGAAGTGGCTGAGGGGAGGTTCCTGCTGTTCCTGCATGCGGATACTCGCCTGCCTGAGGGGTTTGATGGTCACGTTCGCCAGATCCTCACTGGATCCGGGGTGGCGGCCGGAGCTTTTCAACTCCAAATCGATGCCCCTTCCGTTCGATTGAGACTCATCGAAAAAACAGCCAATTGGCGATCGCGATACCTGCAGATGCCTTATGGCGACCAGGCCATTTTCTTGAGAAAGGATCTGTTCCGCGAAATGGGAGGGTTTCCCGACCTCCCCATTATGGAAGATTTTCAACTGATTCGCCGGTTGCAGGGTGAGGGCCGCATCGTCATCGCTCCTGCTGCAGTCGTGACCTCGGCCCGCAGGTGGAAGAAACTGGGCGCTCTACGGACCACTCTGCTCAATCAGTCGATGATTCTCGGTTTTTATTTGGGTTTGGAGCCTGCACGTCTGGCTCGATGGTACGGCGCGAAACGCGCAAATCCCAAATCCCAAATTCCAAATTCCAAACAAACTCGAAATTAAACAGCAGGACAACACGAAGTCACGAGCGCCCGAAGGGCGCTAGGGTCCAGGCCGTCCAGATCAGACAACCCCATCCTGCCAGCAGGGCCAGGCCGCCCAGCGGAGTCACTGCCCCCCACCAGCGAACACCACTCATGGCTAGAACGTAGAGTGTTCCGGAGAAAACCACCACTCCGGCCACGAAAAACCAGCCAGCCAGGTTAACCACCAGGGAAGGGGAGCGACCGGCCAACCAGGCAACAGCCAGTAGAGCCAGGGCATGGACCAGTTGATAGCGAACGGCGGTCTCGAAGATAGTCAACATTTCCGGTGAGAGCCTGTCTCTCAGACCATGGGTTCCGAAGGCTCCAGCTGCTACACCCAAAAAGCCCAAAACAGCTCCAGCACCCAAAAAGATCCGTTCCATGGGAGACAATATAGCAGGCCGAGGCAACTTTCGACTAGAATCTTCGTCAGACATTGTGTTCAACTGAGCTACACAGGTTCGGAGGAGAAAAGAATGCACTGGGTAATGCTAATTCAGACGATCCGTTGGGTGGGAGCCGCGCTTTGCATGGGGATCACCGCTGCCACAATTCTGACGGTGGGTGCCCAGAGTCTGGCGGACTTCGAAAAGAAAGTTCATGAGTTCACTCTGGACAATGGGCTCAAATTCCTGGTCCTGGAGCGGCACGAGGCGCCGGTGGTTTCCTTTAGCACGTATGCCAATGTCGGTTCCGTTGACGAGGTCAAGGGAATCACGGGGATGGCACACGTGTTTGAGCACATGGCCTTCAAGGGCTCCCAGACCGTTGGAACAGTGGATTACGCGGGTGAGGCCCAGGTTCTGGAGAGGGTGGACGAAGCCTTTCTTGCCCTCAAACGGGAGCGAAGTCGAGGCGATGGAGCGGACCCGGAACGTCTGGCCGAGTTGCAGCAACGCCTCGAGGAGGCCCAAGAGGAAGGCCTCACGATTTATGGTCCACGACGAATTTGAAGAGGCTTTCACCCAGGCCGGTAGCGTGGGTCTCAATGCCAGTACCTCCAGCGATGCCACCCGCTACGTGGTCAATCTTCCGTCCAACAAAGTGGAGTTGTGGATGGCCCTGGAATCGGATCGGTTCTTGAACCCGGTGCTCCGCGAGTTCTATAAGGAAAAAGATGTGGTCAAGGAAGAGAGGCGAATGCGCACCGAAAGTAGGCCTCGAGGTCGCCTGATGGAGGAGTTTCTAGCCATTGCTTTCAAGGCCCACCCCTACGGCGAGCCCACCATAGGTCATATGAGTGATGTGGAAACCATGACCCGTTCCGAGGCGAAGGAGTTCTTCCGAAAATACTATACCCCCAGCAATCTGACCATTGCCATCGTAGGAGATGTCCATCTAGAGGAGATTCGCTCTCTGGCTGAAACCTATTTTGGGCGCATTCCCGCTGCTCCCCAACCCGACCCTGTAGAGACGGTGGAGCCCCCTCAAACGGGCCAGCGTCGGGTGGTGGTGGAAGATCGGTCACAACCCTGGGTGGTGATGGGCTATCACACCCCTGCTATCGATCATTCCGACAATGCTGTGTTTGAGGCCATTAGCGACATTCTAGGGCGCGGGAAGAACATCACGTCTGTACAAAAGCCTGGTCAAGGAAAAGAAGATTGCCGTCAATGCTTCCGCTTTCCAGGGTTTCCCGGGGAGCAAATACCCGGGGCTCTTTGTGTTTTTTGCCACACCCTCTCAAGGGCACACCACCCAGGAGAGCGAGGAAGCGGTCGTTACCGAGATTGAGAGGCTCAAGACGGAACCTGTGTCGGACCAGGACCTGGAAAAATTCAGAACACGGAGCCAAGCCTCTGTGGTTCGTGCCCTTGCCTCCAATCGGGGGCTTGCTCGACAGCTGACCTTCTACGAAGTCGTCACGGGAGATTGGCGAAATCTCTTCAAGCAGCTGGATGAAATCAATCAGGTTACAGCCCAGGACATTCAGCGGGTGGCCAAAGAGTATTTCACTTCAAAAAATAGTGTGGTGGGTGTGATCGAGACACAACAGTCGGATCGCTGATCGAGGAGGAAGAAGGATGAGGGAGAGACGGTCTGTACGCGCAATGTGGGTGATAGGGTTGATGGTTTCGTTCTGGGTTGCCGGATCAATCCTGGCCCAGACTCCTTATCAGGATCTCAAATATCCGAAACTCAACGATATCCAACTGCCCCAGGTGGAACAGGTCACTCTGTCCAATGGAATGAGGCTGTTTATCCTGGAGGATCATGAGCTTCCCCTGATCAATTTGTCGGCTCGAATCCGAGGAGGCTCCATCGACGAACCTCCTGAAAAGGTGGGTTTGGCCTCACTCACCGGAACCGTCATGCGCACAGGTGGAACCACCAGCAGGACGGGTGAGGAGATCGATGAAGAACTGGAGCTCATTGCCGCTTCGGTGGAAACCGGCATCGGGTTGAGCTCGGGTTCGGCCTCCATGTCGGTGCTGAGCAAAGACCTGGGAACGGGTTTGCCGATTCTGGCGGACATCTTGATGAATCCGGCCTTTCCGGAAGAGATGATCCAGCTGGGCAAACTCCGGCAACGCAGTGCCATTTCGCGCCGAAACGACAGCGCAGGCGGAGTCGCTTCCCGGGAGTTCGGGAAGCTTATTTATGGGGCAGATAGTCCCTACGCTCGATCTGCAGAATATGCAACCATCGATAGCATCACTCGTGAGGATCTGATTGCCTTTCATGAGAGATTCTTTTATCCCAACAATATGATGCTGGCGGTCTGGGGTGATTTTCACACTCCGGAGATGATTCAGAAAATCGAAGAAGCCTTTGCAGGCTGGGAGAAACGGGCAATAGAGGCCTCCCCACCTCCCGAGGTGAATTACGAGTTTCAAAAAACCGTCAATCTCGTCCAGAGGGACGATGTGAACCAGACCAATATCTTCATGGGACACATCGGAGGCCTCAGGAACGACCCGGACTATTTTGCCCTCGTTTTGGTGAACCGAATTCTCGGCTCGGGCTTCACCAGTCGTCTTTTCAGGGAAGTGAGATCGCGTCAGGGTCTGGCCTACTCCGTTTTTGGCTACTATTCTGCCAATTATGATTATGAAGGGATCTTTTACATCGGCTGTCAGACCAAATCGGAGACCACGGTTCAGGCCATTCGGGCCCTGATGGCCGAAGTGGAGAAGATGGCCGAAAACGAGGTCACCGACGAGGAGTTGGAGCTAGCCCGGGAGAGCTTCCTCAACGCCTTTGTTTTCAACTTTGATTCCAAGGGTGAAATCGTCAATCGTCTGATGACTTACGCCTATTATGGGTATCCCCCGGATTTCCTGCAGAAGGCCAAAGAGAAAATAGAAAAGGTGACCAAGAGCGATATTCTAAGAGTGGTGCGAAAGCATCTGCACCCCGATAAGATGCAGATCCTGGCAGTAGGCCGATCACAGGACTTTGACGAACCGCTTTCCGTGTTCGGACCGGTCAATCAAATTGACACCACCATTCCGGGACCGTAGTCGTAGCTTTACGTTTCGATGAGTCTCTCGACCAGTATCCACGACATCAAGACCCTGGTTCTTTCTTTTCATCCGGTCATTGTCATCGAAACGGTGGAAGAGGACCGAGTTTTTTCCCTTTTGCAGTCCACCGCTCTGGAACTTCGAATGCCCTTTTTCGAATGGTCGATCACCACGGGGTTGGTTCGCGTGCCGGGGAAAAATATCATGTATGGTACCGGCCAGCCCATGAGCCTCCTGTCCAGTCTTCACCAGATGGATACTCAGGCCATTTTTCTTCTCAAAGACTTTGCAAGGTTTACCACCGATCATACCGTGGCTCGCCAACTTCGAGAGGTGTCCCAGAGATTTTCCAAGAATCGGTCCACCCTGGTGTTGTCGGGACGAATCCATCCGACTCTCCCCGGAACTCGACCACAATGTGGTCCATTACCCATCTAGAACTCCCGGAGAGAGAAGAACTTCGGAAGGTTTTTAACACCGTGCTGCATTCCTTGGTCTCAGCCAACCGGATTGAGGTTCTGCTGGATACCAGGGATCGAGAGGAACTGGTGACCGCCTTGAGCGGGATGACCTTGAATCAGGCCAGGCAGACCATTGCTTTTGCCGCTCTCAAGGACGGCAAGCTTTCGGCGGATGCGATCAAGGAGATTCTGGAGCGTAAAGCGCAGGTGATCCGGGAGAGCGGACTCCTGGAGTATTTCCCGGTCGAGGACAATCGCTTCCAGCTGGGAGGGTTCGCACGCCTCAAGAGCTGGCTTGTGCGAGCCCGGACCGGGTTTAGCCGGGAAGCTCGAGAGCTCAACTTGCCCACTCCCCGGGGGATTTTGATTGTGGGCGTACAAGGGTGTGGCAAGTCTCTGGCCGCCAAGGTGATCGCCCGGGAATGGAAGCTGCCCCTGGTGAAACTGGATGCGGGAAGACTCTTTGACAAATATATTGGAGAGTCGGAAAAGAACTTCCGCAAAGCCATCTCCCTTGCCGAGTCCATGGCTCCGGTCGTTCTCTGGATTGATGAGATCGAGAAGGCCATGGCCACGGGAGGAGGTGAGGCAGATGGGGGCGTGGGGCGCCGCATGTTCGGCAGCTTTCTCACCTGGTTGCAGGAGAAGCAGCAGGAAGTCTTTGTGGTTGCCACCGCCAATGATCTTTCCATTCTGCCTCCGGAACTCCTCAGAAAAGGACGCTTCGATGAAATTTTTTTCGTGGATCTCCCCAATGCGGATGAGCGGGGGGCAATTTTAACCATTCATTTGAAGCTTCGAAAACAAGATCCGGGTCAGTTCGATTTCCATCGACTGGTTGAGGCCACGGAAGGCTTCAGCGGGGCAGAGATTGAGCAGGTCGTCATCGCCGCACTCTATCGGGGGCTCCATCTGAAGCAGCCTTTGGATACGGAGCTGCTGGTGCAGGAGATCAGCGAGACGGTTCCTCTCTCGATTTCCCGGCGCGAGGATATGCAAAAACTTCGAGAGATGTCCCGGGGACGTTTCGTCAGCGTGAATTAGTGTCTCGTCCCATTAGGGTTTTTGAGACTTTGTGGTAGTCTTAGGCGAGGAGCTAAACAACACCCATGGACAAAGATGTAATTGACATCTCAAACATAAAATTGCCCAACCTTTCTCCCAGAATTATTGTCATCGCCATAGCCGTCCTTTTCGGGGTGGTGGTGGTTCTGGACAGCGTGTACCAGATTCAGCCTGAAGAGGTTGGCATCATCAGGCGTTTAGGCCGATACAACGCGCCCGGCAGGCTGCCAGGTCTGCACTTCAAGCTGCCCTTCATCGACACCGTGGTCAAAGTGCCGGTGCAAAGGCAACTCAAACAGGAGTTTGGATTTCGCACCCAAACGCCGGGTCGGCGCACCATCTATTCTCCCCAGGACTTTTTGGGAGAATCCCTGATGCTGACCGGCGACCTGAACGTGGCGGTGGTGGAATGGATTGTGCAATACCGGATCTCTGATCCCTACGAGTATCTCTTTAAAGTGCGCAACGTGGAGGACACCTTTCGTGACATGAACGAAGCGGTGATGCGAGGAGTTGTGGGGGATCGGACGGTCACCGAGGTACTGACCGTGGGTCGTCAGGAGATCGAAAGCACCGTAAAAGTGCAGTTGCAGGAACTGTGCAATCAGTACGAAACGGGCATTACCATTGATCAGGTGGTCTTACAGGATGTGAATCCGCCCGATCCTGTGAAACCTTCCTGGGATGAGGTCAACCAGGCCCAGCAGCAGCGGGACCAGTTGATCAACGAAGCCAAGGGTGAGTACAACAGGGTCATCCCAAGGGCTGAGGGTGAAGCCCTGCAAACCATCTTGCAGGCCCAGGGCTACGCGCTGGACCGGGTCAATCGTGCCGAAGGGGATGCCACTCGCTTCAAGGCGCTTTACGCCGCCTATCGGCAGTCCCCTCAGGTGACTCGCCGGCGCATGTATCTGGAAACCATGGCCAAGGTACTGCCCAAGATGGGCGGCAAGCTTTATATCGACAAGGATGCCCAGGGTGTGATGCCGCTGCTTCCTTTGGAAACTCTGCGGGGTCTCACCGGATCGAGCCGACAGGGGGGGGAGTAATGGACGCTAAAACCGGGGCAATATTAGTGGTTCTTGTTGGCTTAGCCATGGTTCTTTACAGCGCTGCTTACGTCGTGGATGAAACCCAGCAAGTGATCGTCACTCAGTTCGGAGATCCCGTTGGGGAGGCGATCACCGAGCCCGGCGTCTACTTCAAGATACCTGTCATTCAGGTGGCGAACTTTTTCGACAAACGCTTTCTGGAGTGGGACGGAGATGCCAACCAGGTTCCTACCCGGGACAAGAGATTCATCTGGGTGGATTCCTATGCCCGTTGGAGAATCAGTGACCCCTTGAGGTTCTTTGAACGTCTGCGCGACGAACTGGGGGCGAAGTCCAGACTCGACGATATCCTGGATGGGGAAACCCGCAACGCCGTCGCCCGTCACGACCTGGTGGAGGTGGTTCGAAGCACCAATCGTCAACCGGATGCCTCCTTGACGGAGTCTGAAGAAGAGACCGCCATCCTGGAGACCGTTGAGAGGGGACGTCAGGAGATCATCAAGGCCGTTTTGGAAACCGCTCGGGGCCGCACGGCAGATCTGGGGATTGAACTCGTCGATTTTCAGATCAAGCGGATTAATTACGTGGAAGAAGTCCGGCGCGATGTTTTCCTGCGCATGATTGCCGAGCGCAACCGGATTGCCGAGCGTTACCGCTCCGAGGGAGAAGGGGAAGCCGCACGGATCCGGGGCGAGAGAGAGCGGGACCTGGCAAAGATTCAGTCTGAAGCCTATCGGTCCGCCCAGGAATTACAGGGCGAGGCGGACGCCGAAGCGACCCAAACCTATGCAGAGGCCTATAACCGAGATGCCTCATTCTACGCCTTTATGAAGAGCCTGGAGACCCTGGAAGTAACCGCCGATTCCAACAGCACCCTGATCCTCAGCACCGATGCCGATCTGCTGGAATACCTGAAAGCAACCCAGTAACGAGTTACTCTCCCACTCCGTTTCGAATTGCGATGATCTGGGCCAGGATGGCCACGGCGATCTCTGCGGGTCGTCTCCCCCCCAAGTTCAGTCCGATGGGCGCGTGAATCCGGGACAGCTGCTCATCGGTGATGCCCATCTCTTTGAGGGATGCCACTCGTCGGGCATGGGTCTTTCGGGAGCCGAGGGCACCGATGTATCGGCAGGGATTCTCCAGCGCCAGCTTCAGGGCCGGGATATCCAACTTTTCGTCGTGGCTGAGGGCCACCAAATAGGTCCCTTCGTTAAAGTCCGATGCTGAAAGGGCTTCCTGGGGCCATTCTACGATCAATTCATCGGCGTGGGCGAAACGCTGGGGGGTAGCGAAGGCGGACCGGGGATCCACGACCGTGGTCCGAAAGCCCAGTTCTTTGGCAAACGTGATCAGAGGGATGGCCGCATGCACGGCACCGATGATGATCAGTCTGGGGGGTGGAGGAAAGACTTCGATGAAGACCTCGCTCTTGTCCCCGTCCACATCAAAGGCCATTCTCTCCGATTTTTGCTGCTGAAAGAGGACCTCTGCATGTTGGGAGACCTGGCGGGTCAAGTCGGTGTGACCGAGATCCCCTTTGGTTTGGCCATCCGGCCAGATCAGCATTTTGCGGCCCAATTGCGGGCCCACAATCACCGTGCAAAAGGCAACCAACTTTTCGTTTTTGAGGGAGCGTACGAATTCCTGGTGGAGATTTGGCATTTTCTGTTCCTACTCCTCGAAGACCTCCACAAAGACTTCGATCTCCCCTCCACAGGTCAGACCCACCGTCCAGGCCTGCTCGTTGGTGATGCCGAATTTCACAAGCTTGGGCTGGCCGGTTTTCATCACTCCCCGGGCTTCTTCAACCACCGCTCCCTCCACACAGCCCCCACTGACGGATCCGACCATTTCGCCCTCTGAGGAGACGGCTAGCCTTGAACCTAACGGACGGGGACCCGATCCGTACACCTTGACCACCGTGGCGATGGCAACCGTCTTGCCTTCCTTACGCCATCGTTCAATGTCCACTAAGATTTCACGCATTTTTGAGTCTCCATAAATATTCTACCCCACGGCACAGCGAAGGACGGGCAATGCCGCGATTGGCATAGATGATCCGGTTTAATACATGAAAGGATACTTCTCCGGATGAATCGAAACTTCAACGAGTGATGCAACCACGGAGAGAATCGTCAGTCCGATGCACAGGAGAGCCGCAATCTGATGATCTGTGCGTTCAGGCTGCAGGGGATCCAACCACCTGGCCATCAGATATCCTCCCCCAAATCCTCCCGCATGAGCCCAATTATCGATACCCGGCATCACCAATCCAATGACGAAGAGAATGGCTGCAAAACCCATGGCCTGTTGACTCACCGCGCTGCTTCCCTTTTTCCCCGTGTAAACCAGTGCTCCCAGGAGTCCGAAAATAGGAGCCGAGGCGCCGAGTGTTGTGGAAGATGCTCCTCGGAGGGGCCCGGGAAGAGAGGGGAGAAACGCCCCTACCCAGCTACTGAGAAAAAAGCCGGTGATGCAGGCGGCGGTGTAGATGATCACAGTGCGACCGATCCCGTATTCGGAAGCGGTGGCGGGTGCCAGATGGCGGACCCACATCATGTTGAACCCGATGTGCAGCAAACTCCCGTGGAGCCAGCCGGCACTCAGCACAGTCCACCATCGTCCGGCCTGAAAAAGAGGTATCCCTCCACTCGCGCCAAATAGAAACGCCATACGTCCGCTAGGGGACAGAATAGATAAAAGGCTATCTCCGCGAATTCCTTCCAGATCGGCCAGGAGCATGGCGATATAAAGACCAACGCAGCCCCAGGTCACTATCTGGACAAAACCAAGATCCTGACCCAGCCGCCTCAAAAAAGAGGCATAACCCCACATTCCTGGGTTGAGTCGGCCGCAGTAGTAGCACTTCTCGTCCTTGACGCTGACCAGTTTGTGACAGGAGGGGCAGACGATCGATCCAGTGGTTTGACGCTTAAACATGGGACGCTGATGATACCAGCAGAGGACGGGGACAGACAACAGCCGGCAGACCGGCTGACAACAGACAACAGACCAAGCACAGCTGACAGGTGAGCGGAGACAAGGCGTTCCAGGTTTCAAGTTCCAAGTCGAAAGAATTCTGACTTCGGAATTTTCTGCTTCTGTCTTCTGTCTGTTGTCTGTTGTTTGTTGTCAGGCGGTCAGAGGTCAGTCCGGGCTTCCCAGAAAATCCAACAAGATTTCGCGGTGATCGAAAACGAGGCGGTCCAAGGGGATCTCCTCGAGGAGATAGATCGAAGCTTCTTGGGCATCACTGGCCGCCTGGGGTTCTCCTGTAGCATCGCCCACGAAAACCACCGAGGCTGTGTGGAAGCGGGGATCCCGCTTGGGATCGGAATAGATTCCCAGCAGACCCACCAGTTGCACCTCCAGGCCCACCTCCTCCTTCATCTCCCGCAGGGCAGCGGTTTCCACGCTCTCTCCCACTTCAACGAAACCGCCCGGTATGGCCAAACCTAGTGGGGGGTTCTTCCGGTCGATCAATACAATGCCCTGAAAGCGGTCCTTCTCCCAGACTCGTATGATCACGTCAGTTGTGAGTTTAGGTGTTTCGATCATCTTTGTCAGTTGTCAGTGCTCTTCTGGTCTGTTGTCTGTTGTCTGTGGTCTGTTGTCTGTCGTCTTCAGTCCGTTGTCAGTTGTTCACTGTCCATCTCTTTTGCCAATTCCTCCGCCCTCGTGATCAGTTGCTCTATAGCTGAAAGGCCCTCCTTCCAGAATTGAGGGTTCTTAAGATCGATTCCCAGCTTTGCCAGCAAGACGTGGGGCCAGTCCGATCCACCCGCTTCCAGAAGTTGCAGGTATTTCTCCACGAAGTCCTCTCCCTCTTTCTGGTATTGCGCGTAAAGTGCAAGAACCAGCAATTCTCCGAAAGCATAGGCGTAGACGTATCCAGGCGTGTGGAGAAAGTGAGGAATATAACTCCACCAAATGCGGTAGTGGTCTCCCAATCGGACACTCCCCTGGAACATGTCCTGTTGGGTTTCCATCCAAAGTTCACTGAAATGATCCGAGGACAGCTCACCTTTGGTGCGGCGAGTGGTGTGGATCCGATCTTCGAAGCGGTTCATGGCCACCTGGCGGAAAACGGTGGCCACGATGTCGTCGATCTTGCTCACAATCATGGAAAGATGGGCGCTTGGGTTGTTCTCCTGTTTCATGAGGCGATCGAACACCAGCATTTCTCCAAAAGTTGAAGCTGTCTCGGCCAGGGTCAGTGGAGTGTCAGCCTGAAGAAGACCTTGCTGGCGTGATAAATATTGGTGGACTCCATGCCCCAGTTCGTGGGCCAGGGTTTGGACGTCACGAATGTTTCCGGTGTAATTCAACAACACGTAGGGGTGGGCACTGGGAACGGCTGGATGACTGAAGGCACCTCCTGCTTTGCCGGGTTCTACCGGCGCATCGATCCACCGATGCTTGAAGAAGTCAGCAGCGATGGATCCCAGGCGTGGATGGAACGACTCATAGGCCTTTAGCGTAATATCCTTGGCCTGGTTCCAGGAATAAGAGGTCTCCACCTCTTCCAGGGGTGCGTATCGATCGTAATCGTGGATTTCTTCAAGTCCCAGTAGCTTTTTTTTCAGGTTGTAATAGCGCGCCACCAGATCGTAACGGTTGGTGACGGATTCGATCAGGGTCTGAACGGCTTCTTCAGAGATCTCGTTGGAAAGATTGCGACTGGAGAGCCAGTTGGGATAGTGTCGCAATCGGTCATCTGAGCTCTTATCGGCCAAAATAGTATTGAAAATAAAGGTCAACTCTCGGAGGTAGCGCTCGAGACCTTCGGTGAAGGACTGAGCGGCTCGCTGGCGTACCTGGCGATTGGCGCTGTAAAACTTAGCCAGAATCTCCTGCTGGGTCAGTTTTTGGCCCTCGAACGAGAATCGTGCGGATCCAACGATTTCATCAAAGAAGCGGTTCCAGGCCTGGTACCCGGTGAGGGCCTTTTCCGAGAGAAGTTTCTCCTCCGGCTCACTCAGGACGTGGGGTTTGGTCAGGCGCTCACATTCAAGATAGTGTCGATAGGGAGTCATGGCCGCACTTTTCATGAGCTTCTCAGCCTGACTGTCTGGTAGCTGAACCCATTCCAGTTCAAAGAAAAGGAGTTTCTGCTGGATTTGGGTGCTGATCTCACGGACTTTTTGCAGCAGTGCACCGCGTTCGGAGTCGTCCATATGGGTGCACCAGTTGAGATGGGCATAGGTATGAGCCCGTACCAATCGTTCCTGCAGAGCTTCGAATTCTTTCAATGTCGCGGCAAGACCGGAATCATCTAACGACGCCACCTGACCCCGGAAACGCTGGGCAAAGTCTTCAGCCGCCGCAGCGACCCCTTGAAGATCAGTTTCCAAGGTCTTCGAGTCGGGATAAAGATCGCCTAGATTCCAACGGATCTCTTCAGCACCTGTTCGGGATTCTAGCTGCTTGTTCAATCCTGGAACTCCAACTTTTCTGCGGACAAGCGCTTGACCAGGATTAAGGCATCCTCTCGCCCCTGCTCGCTGGGGTAGTAATCCTTTCGAATCCCTATTTGCACGAAGTCTGCCGATTGGTAGAGATGAACGGCAGGGTGGTTGGAGACTCTCACTTCCAGAAAAATGTCTGTGACGTGAGCAGCACGGGCGAGCTTCAGGAGATGATTGAGCATCTGGCGTCCCTCACCTTGCTGCCGGAATTCAGTTCTGACGCATAGGTTCAGGATATGGGCGGCGTCCACGTCGACAGCCATGATGGAGTAGGCCTGGACAAGGCTTCCCTGGGCCAGTACGCGGCAGCAATACCCAAATTCCAGACACTGACGAAAGGAACTCAGAGGCCAGGGACCGGGAAAGGTTGCTCTCTCGATTTCCGCGACCTGGGGGAGATCGGACTCCTGCATCGAGCGTAGGTGGGAATGACTGCTTTCCAGGGTTGAAGCCATAAGCAAAAAGTAGGGAAACGTACTGTAACATCCAGGCTGTCGATAATCAACTGGAGGTCTTTATAAAGCATAAAATATACTTATTTGTAGATAGTTAAGCTGATATTACTGAGGTATATTCTTGAGAGTTTGGGAGACACCTCAGGTACCGAATCCGACGGTTCGGCACCTGAGGTGCCTCCCACAATCCAGAGGCGGTCAGTGTTCTTCCAGGGCGGGCCCGGGGCTTGTATATCCTGTCCGGCATCCGGCGCCACGGCACTTCAGCCAAACATAGCTGGTTCCCAAGATGGCACCGTAGACGAGGTGACCCACCAGGCTGGGAAGCATTTGGGATGCTGCTGCGCCATTCCAGTTGAGACCCATGCCCATCATGAGCGGCATCAACGTCAGTGGTCCGAGAAACCACCAGGCTCCTCCATAGATGAGGCCAAGGGCCAGCCCGCTGCTGACACTTCCGAGGAAGCGGTCAAAAAGGACCGCAAACGAGATGCCAATCAGGGCGCTGATGACCAGGTGGACGAGGAAGCCAACTCCTGCCGAAGGCACTCCCACCATCATGCCGATCATGGGCAACATCCCCATCATGGCCATCATGACTCCGAAAACCACTCCGCCGGCCAGGCCGCCGTACACACCAAGTGTGATATTTCTTACATTCATGCTGTTTACCTCCTGTTAAAGGGATCGGGCTTGCAAGCCGACCGTTGTTCACTTTAAGATCAAACCAACTTCAGTAGGAGGCTTGATCTACTTCCGATTTCGCTAGTGAGTGTGAGCAGCGCGCGGATTCTTACACATGAAGATGTCGATAGACGATCCCCAGTTCGCGGAAAGGATAAGGGAGGAGGATCCGGAAGCTCTGCGAGCCGTGGTGACCTCTTACCTGGGCCAGATACACCGTGCCGCTCGAAGTGCGGGCCTGGATCCCGAGCGCGCCGAAGAGGTGACACAGGCGACCTTTACCACGTTTATCGAGAAGGCCAGGAACTTTGAAGGGCGATCCCATGTGCGCACCTGGTTATTTGGCATCCTTTACCATAAAATCAGGGAAACTCGTCGCCAGTTGCAGCAGGAGCGGCAGATGGATGAAATCGACGATGCGTTCGAGAAACGGTTCGATACCCGGGGGAGCTGGGTCAGACCGCCACAACCTGTTGACGCTCAGCTCTATGCTTCGGAAATCAGAGAACTTTTCGAGGATTGTCTTGAAAGGGTATCGACTCAGCAACGGATGGCCTTCGTCTTGCGCGAGGTGGACGAGTTGAGCAGCGATGAAGTTTGTAAGATTTTAAACATAACCCACACTAACTTAGGGGTCATAATCTATAGGGTCCGTAACCGCCTTCGGGAGTGCCTGGAGGCCAAGGGAGTGGAGAGAGAGTAGTGATGTTGTGTTGTCAGGAAGTCGCTCGTCAGATTGCGAGTGATGAATTTAAGGAGGCCAACATGTGGCAGCGGTTATGGGTACGCCTTCATCTGCTCATGTGTGGTCACTGTCGGCGCTACGCAGTGCAGGTTCACTCCATCGGTGAGACAGCCAGGAATCTGTGGGGACCCCACACCGAGGACCCGTCCACCCTGGAACGGCTGGAACGTGACATCATAGAAACCACCCTCGGCCATCCAGAGGGTGGAAGGAGTGACTCGAAATGAGTTCACCAAGCCCCTCTCAGGCGCTGAAATCGCTGAAGGCCATTCAGCATGAGCTTTCCGATCCGCTGGTTCAGATTCAAACGCTGAGTGAAACAGCTCGTAAACTCCCCAGCTTTGAACAGCGGCTGGATGAAATCGACCTCTACCCGCTCAGGCCCACTGCAATCGAAATTCTTCAGGTCAATGTCGGGAAGATGTGCAATCAGACCTGTGCCCACTGTCACGTCGATGCCGGTCCCGATCGTGATGAAATCATGACCCGAGAGACCCTGCAATACTGCCTTGAGGCGCTCCAGGAATCGGACGTCAGCAAAGTCGATATAACGGGGGGAGCTCCGGAAATGAATCCCCACTTCCGGTGGTTTGTCGAGGAGATCTCCAAATTGGAGCGTCGAATCATCGTCCGCAGCAATCTCACCATCTTAACGGTGAACAGCAAATACCGGCAGCTTCCTCAGTTCTTCGCGGATCATAGAGCCATCATCGTTTCGTCTCTGCCCTGCTATACGGCTGAAAACACCGATAAGCAACGGGGAAACGGGGTTTTTGATCGGTCCATCGAAGCGCTTCAAATGTTGAATGGGGTTGGATATGGGCAGGAAGGGTCGGGGTTGGAGCTGCACCTGGTCTACAATCCTCTGGGTGCATTTTTGCCCCCACCGCAAGAGAAGCTGAAAGGTGATTATCAGCGAGTTCTAGAAGAACAATTCGGCATCGTTTTCAACGATCTTTACTGCATTACCAACCTGCCCATCAGCCGTTTTCTCGACTACCTGTTGCGTTTGGGCCAATATGAGGAATATATGCAGACCCTGGTAGACGCTTTCAATCCGGCGGCAGCCGCAGGCGTGATGTGTCGAAATACGATCTCGGTCGGATGGGAGGGAACTCTCTATGACTGTGATTTCAATCAAATGCTGGAGTTGAAGATGGAGCGGGGTGCGCCGAGACACATCCGCGATTTCGATATCCACCAGCTGAAGAAGCGCAAAATTGTTTTGAATCAGCATTGCTACGGTTGCACTGCCGGTGCCGGTTCTACCTGTGGAGGGGAAATTATCAAATGAGCCAGAGCCTACAGAAAGTCACCAAGGATGTGTACAAGGAAGCAGCGTTAGACCCACAGAAAGGACTGTGTTGTACGACGAGTCCGGTCTGGAAACTACCGGAGCTGGAAATTCCCACCAAGATGCTGGAGATGAATTACGGTTGTGGCAGCACGGTCCACCCCCGGGATCTTTCCGATGGTTCCAAGGTCCTTTATGTGGGTGTGGGAGGGGGAATGGAACTTCTCCAATTCGCCTATTTCAGCCGGAAGCCCCACTCGATTATCGGGATTGACCCGGTCGCCGAGATGGTGGAGGTCTGTCGTCAAAACCTCCAAGGAGCTGAAGAGCTGAATCCCTGGTTTCAGAACGACTGGATCGATCTGCGTCTGGGAGATGCCCTGAGTCTCCCTGTGGAGGATGAATCTATTGATGTTGCTGCCCAGAATTGTCTTTTCAATATCTTTTACGTGGAGGACCTGAAACGTGCTTTGGGCGAAATGTTCCGGGTCTTGAAACCCCAGGGCAGGCTTCTTCTTTCTGACCCCATTTGTGACAGTGGAATGCCGGAGAACCTGCGCCAGGATGAACGCTTGAGGGCCCTCTGTTTAAGTGGTGCTTTGCCTTTGAAACAATATATTGATCTGATTACCGACACCGGCTTTGGCACCGTGGAAATTCGGGCCAGGCGTCCCTACCGTGTCCTCGATCCCCAGCACTATGCTACTGACCGATTGATTTTCATCGAAAGTGTTGAAGTGTGTGCCATCAAAGATCCGATGCCTGAGGACGGTCCCTGTGTGTTCACCGGCAAAACGGCTATCTACGTTGGAAATGAGGACTCGTTCGATGATCAGAAAGGGCACCTGCTGCCACAGGGCCATCCCATGGCCATCTGTGACAAGACAGCCGGAGCTCTGAGTGGGCTGAGTCGGGACGATATCTTCATCTCCGAGTCGAGCTACTTTTATGATGGGGGCGGATGTTGCTAAAACCGGCTTCCGGTTTCCGGAAGCCGGAAATCCTAAATCCTAAATCCCAAATCATAAACGAATTCAGAACCTGAGATTCACATTTTGAAAACCTAGGTGGCTGTTCTAGAGAATCCTGGCCTTTAGGTTTGGTGTTTGAAATTTGGAATTTGTTTGGGATTTGGTATTTGAAATTTAGGATTTTGTTTCCTATCGTACTGTCCTCTTCATTTCCTCACAGGATTTGGAATAAAAACTCGCTCCAGTGTCATTTCAACCAATAGAACACCCGTGAGTGGTGGATCAGAAAATGACACATTTGAAAGGAGCAGAGGTAATGAGATTCAAAAACTGTAACAAACTTGGACTGGCGATCGTCGCCTTGGCTTTTGTGTCCCTCTTTGGGATGAATGTCGAGGCCCAGATGGGACAGCCTGATATGGTGAGCCTTAAAGGCACGCTCATCGATCTGACCTGTGCGGCCAAGGGAAACGCCATGATGAACTCCTGGGGCAACACTAAACAGGATCACATGATGGCGGACGGCAACATGCAGAAGAGCTGTGCCACCATGTGTCTGCAGGGTGGTCAACCGGCAGCCCTTTTCGCAAGTAATAGGGTTACCGCTGTGCTTGCCTGTAATCCCCGGCCTACCCTTGCCAAGTATGCCGCCCAGAACGTCGAAGTTCAGGGCTTCTGGGCCGGTTCCGGATCGGATGTCAAGCCCTTTGTCCCCATGAAAATTCGAACGGGTTCAGGGTCCTGGCAGGACGTGGACTGTGCCACTATGCACTAAGCCCGAATTTCTCACACAGCCTGGCTCGCAGGCGAAAGTCCACTGCTCTGACAGTTGTTCGTTAGGTCCCTCGGAGCCGTGGGCTTTAGCCTGCAGGCCAGCCTCAACTGGATGACCGTCGAACACTGACCATGAAAAAGAGACTCTTTGCCGCTTCCGCCATCCTCCTGTTCCTCTCGGCCTGTGGTTCAAGTTCGGAAGACCACCGGGATGGTTTGCTTGAACTTGGAGTGATCTGGGATGATCAGGTCTTCCTGGAGCAGGTCAAGGAGGGTGATCTGGACGTTTTAGTGATGTTCCTGAAGGGGGGAATGGATTTGGAAACCCGAGATCGTTCTGGAGCCACGGCATTAATGTACGCCGCTTTAAGTGGTCATGTTGAGGCCACTTCTCTCTTGATCGAAAAAGGTGCTCAGGTGAATGCCCAGGATAACCTGGGCAGAAGAGCTCTAGATTATGCTACGACTCACCCCGAGAGCGGGGCCTTCAAGATTCTGGCCTCGGCAGGAGCGCTCTACGGCACGACCCTCCAGTAAGAGATGCTGATGAAACGAGACATTTCGCTTATGAGAAACATTTGGATCCTCGCAGCTACCGGGATGGTTGTGGGAATTTTATCGACTTGGGCCTCAGGGACTCCCCAGTCCGAAACACTTCCAGACGGCCGAGGTGGAGAGTTTGATGTGACCCGCCACAATATTCCCTTGGATCAGATTCGAGGAGGTGGCCCGCCTAAGGATGGGATCCCTTCCTTAACCAACCCTCAGTTTGTTTCGGCCCAGCAGGGAGACAAGTTTCTGATGTCCTGGGATCGTGTTCTCGGTGTTGAGTACAACGGCGTGGTTAAGGCCTACCCGATCAAGATCCTGAATTGGCATGAGGTGGTGAATGACAGCATCGGCGATAAGCCGATTGCTGTGTCCTGGTGACCGTTGACTGGTTCGGGCGTAGGTTACGACCCGATTATCGAGGGAAAGCGTTACACTTTTGGGGTCTCAGGCAAGCTCTACAAATCCAACGTGCTGCTTTACGATCACCAAACGGAAAGTCTTTGGTCCCAGATTTTGACCGAGGCGGTGACCGGACCTAAGACGGGAACTACCTTGAAGACCTTTCCGGTCGTTGAAACTACCTGGAGGAGCTGGAAGAAACAGCATCCGGATACGCTGGTTCTGAGCCTGAATACCGGGTATTCCCGCAACTACAACCGAGATCCTTACGGAATCAATGCAGAAAGAGCGCTGGGGGTCATCTCCAAGGGAGAAAGAAAAGCCTACTCCTTCACAGAGCTGAAAAAGGTCAAACGTTTTCCGATCCGAGATCAGTTGGGGAAAGAGATCGTGCTTGTTCACTTTGAGAGAGAGACCGAAAAGGCCTGGGCCACAGACGAAGCCGGAGAGTACGTGGAGTCTTTCCTCACTTACTTCCGAGCCTGGAAGAGCTTTTATCCCGACTCCAAGGAGTTCACAGCTCAGTAAGTCACTTCTAAAGATCCCACCCTCCTTTCGAAAATTCAGCCGCTTCTTCAGCCCTTCTAGGGATACATAGATTTCCACGCAGGCGATGCGTGGTAAACTTCTATAAGGAGAGAGTTGAGCGCACGACCCAGTTCCTATTGGTTGAGTGCCTTTTCGCAAAGGAGTCACGATGCCCTCTGATACCCTGACCATCACCGATAATCGAAATGGCAAGAGTTACGAAGTTCCCATTGAGGATGGGACGATCCGCGCCATGGATCTGCGTCAGATCAAGATTTCTGATGACGACTTCGGACTGATGAGTTACGACCCCGCGTTTCTGAACACCGCTTCTTGCAGAAGCAAGATCACCTTCATCGATGGAGAAAAAGGGATCTTGCGTTATCGGGGCTACCCCATTGAGGAACTGGCGGAGAAAACGACATTTCTGGAGGTTGCCTATCTTCTCCTGAACGGTGAACTTCCTACTGGTGAGGAACACGAAAAATGGCGCCAGGATGTCGTTCTTCATACCATGGTTCACGAGAACATCAAGCACTTCATGGACGAGTTTCACCATGATGCCCATCCCATGGGAATACTCCTGAGCACGGTCGGCGCTCTCTCCACCTTTTACCCCAATGCACCCAACGTTTCAGATCCGGTGAATCGCAGATTACAGATGGTCCGTCTCATTGCCAAGATGCCTACCCTGGCCGCTTTCGCTTACCGTCATCGGATGGGAATGCCCTATAGCTACCCGGACAACAACCTCAGCTATACGGGGAATTTACTCAGCATGATGTTCAAGATGGCGGAGCCGAAGTACGAGGTGGATCCGGTCCTCGAGAAAGCTCTGAATCTGTTGTTTATCCTGCACGCAGATCATGAGCAAAACTGTAGTACCAGCGCCATGCGCTCGGTGGGAAGCTCAAGAACCGACCCTTACTCGGCTGCCGCTGCCGCCATTGGAGCCCTATATGGCCCTCTGCACGGCGGGGCCAATGAGGCCGTCCTGCGAATGCTTAGAAATATCGGCAGCCCGGATCGCATTCCCCACCTCATCGAGCGGGTCAAAGCGGGTGAAGCAAGGCTGATGGGTTTCGGACATCGTGTCTATAAAAACTACGATCCCCGGGCACGAATCATCAAAGAGATGGCCGATAAGGTCTTTAAAGTAACCGGCCGCAATCCTCTGCTCGATTTGGCCCTTGAGTTGGAAAGCATCGCCCTGGAAGATGAGTATTTTGTGGAGCGGAAACTGTATCCGAATGTGGACTTTTATTCAGGGCTCATTTACCAATCCATGGGGTTTCCGGTGGAAATGTTTCCGGTTCTCTTTGCCCTCGGTCGGACGGTGGGTTGGTTGGCCCAGTGGGAGGAGATGGTTTTAGACTCCGAGCAAAAGCTCAGCATGATGTTCAAGATGGCGGAGCCGAAGTACGAGGTGGATCCGGTCCTCGAGAAAGCTCTGAATCTGTTGTTTATCCTGCACGCAGATCATGAGCAAAACTGTAGTACCAGCGCCATGCGCTCGGTGGGAAGCTCAAGAACCGACCCTTACTCGGCTGCCGCTGCCGCCATTGGAGCCCTGTATGGCCCTCTGCACGGCGGGGCCAATGAGGCCGTCCTGCGAATGCTTAGAAATATCGGCAGCCCGGATCGCATTCCCCACCTCATCGAGCGGGTCAAAGCGGGTGAAGCAAGGCTGATGGGTTTCGGACATCGTGTCTATAAAAACTACGATCCCCGGGCACGAATCATCAAAGAGATGGCCGATAAGGTCTTTAAAGTAACCGGCCGCAATCCTCTGCTCGATTTGGCCCTTGAGTTGGAAAGCATCGCCCTGGAAGATGAGTATTTTGTGGAGCGGAAACTGTATCCGAATGTGGACTTTTATTCAGGGCTCATTTACCAATCCATGGGGTTTCCGGTGGAAATGTTTCCGGTTCTCTTTGCCCTCGGTCGGACGGTGGGTTGGTTGGCCCAGTGGGAGGAGATGGTTTTAGACTCCGAGCAAAAGATCGCCCGTCCCCGCCAGATTTACACAGGATTTGACTTAAGACACCTGAAGTAAGAAACCACAGACCACAGATCGCAGACCACAGACCGCAAGGCTGGGCTGATGCAAGTAACCGACACCCTTTCCATTCCGGAGGAAGAACTCCGGTTCAAGGCTTCCCGCAGCAGTGGACCGGGAGGCCAAAACGTCAACAAACTCAATACTCGGATGACCTTGTTGTTTGATGTGGCAAACTCGCCCAGTTTGTCACAAGAACAGAAGGAGTCTATTCAGAGACGCCTTGCCACTCGAATCAACCATGAAGGGGTTCTTCGTGTCGTCTGCCAACGACATCGTACTCAGGCAGCCAATAGGCGAGGAGCAACAGAACGCTTTGTGGAGATGTTGGGTGATGCCCTCAAGAACCGTCGGCCCAGAAGGAAAACCCGAATCTCGGCGGCAGTGAAACGCCGCCGCCGTGAGGAAAGGGCACGGCGAAGCCGACTGAAGCGAAGCCGCTCCGAATCAGTGAAGTGGGATGAATGATCCCCCTGCCACGGGTCAGAGTCCGGTGATGTTCCGGGAGATACCCTCAATCGCTGCCCGGTTGCCTTTTTTGTCCTAGCCTCCCACGATCCCCTCTTCCTCCTGGACAATCTTCCCATCCCCTGTGTAAGGCCCGGAGTACCACGGGTTCAGTAAAAGTGTTGCCCTCGAAGTCGGCTTGCTTGTGTCGAGAGGGGAACCCAAGTGTGTCAGGGATCATGTGTACTGTGTGCAATGCACCAGGTAGATCATTCCAGGTTTCAGCTGAGCGGCCTGCGAGGGGACACTGAGAACTAGAAGGTTGGGGAGGAAAGGGATTGCAGGCAAAGTGCTCATCATCACGTTCTTTATTCTCATTATGGCGGCTGCATCTTTGTCGATCGCATGGTGTCCTCTTGGAGGGACCCGGGATTCCGAAACTAATAACATACCTGATCCGTAACGCTAGGAGAACTAACGATCGGGTTTGAAGCTGAGCAATCGTTGCGGATGAAGGGGGTGTTGCAGATACATGCGTTATTTGGAATAGCGAACGGTTCCTGAGTATGGAGGGGCGAGGTCCGTTAGGTATGGTGTCAGGTCTAGCATGACACATACCTTACCCGTAACAGAGAGGGGATGGAATGGGATGGTAATGCTCCAGCGCGATGAAAGCGAGCAGGGGGTTTATCAGGCTGCAAGAGACTGTGGGCACTGTGCTCAGTGTGGTCGAGAACTGAAGCCGCAGGAGCCGGTGTGGAGGGAGGTGTTACACTCCTACAAAAAGCGCAGGATCCAAGGGGAAATGCTCTTTACCATTGCACCCGTGTGTAAAAACTGCCACCTGACGACCTTCGATTGGTTGCTTCCTGAACCCTGTGAAAAGTGCCAGCGGATGGTCGTGAATCTACCCAGATTCAATCGAGTGCACACTTTCTGTTGCAGGTCGTGTGAAGTCCGTTACTATTCCCACAAGAGAAAGAAAGCCGCAGCACAACAGACGTGTGGTGAGTGTGGTGGAGTTTTCAAGCCGACTCGTTCCGACTCTTTGTATTGCTCGAACGCCTGCAGACAAAGAAGCTATAGAAAAAGAGCCCAAAAGTCTGCATAGCCGGGGTTAGCCCGGATCATTCATAAGTTCTCTACTGCATCGACGACAAAATTCGGGGACAGTCCCCGAATTTCGTCACCCTTCGTGACAAGAACCTATGAATAATCCGGGCTAGGAAGCCTTGACGATTTCTGGGGATAATTCACTCGAGTGGGCCAGTTTCGTTTTCAGCTGGTCAACTTGAATTTCCAGCATCCCCTTCCGTTCCTTAAGGGCCTTGATTTCCATCTTCAAGCACTCGGCTAGCTTTCCCACCGCCGCTCCCGTCAGGATCAGAAAACTGGACCAGGCCAGGATATTCATCCACAGGTCGAGTTCCGTGAAGGTGGGCACGAAAGAACTGGGGAAATAGTAGACAAAAATCGCAACGAGTAAAGTGGTGAGAACGCCCCCCATAAGCGCCTTGTGGGCCTCCACGAAGTAGACCGAAAACAGGATGACGATGAAAAAAAAGTTCAAGAAGACGAGCTTGTAGGGAACGAAATGGGCTATGACGGGAACACCCACCAGGATCACCAGAGCAAGCATCTGTTCAGCATTTTTGATCAGATAATTCTTTAGATTTCTCATGAATCCATTTTCCTCTGCTTCGAAGGAAGCACGTTCTGTGCCGAAACCTGAAAAAATAGAGAGAGTCTCCCTAACACATTGATTCTAAGTTGCTTGCTCTGATTCTGGAGGGTGAACGTCCGAAGACTCTTCGAGTGATTGGTCAACAACGGTTTACGCTGATAGTGTTTGAGAGGATCACCGGAGCGTTCGAGGAGGACCCCTGGTCGAAGGGTGCGCTTCAAGTCTAGCCCCGGTTATGCATAATCCGGGCTAGAAGAAGTAAGAGCCTTCCGAGGAAGAGCTAAACGAAAAGACATGCACGTAGCCGCCTGGGAACTCTACGCTTCTCGTATAGTTCACTTCAAGGAGGATTTTGACTTGACCACGAACGCGATGGACTCGAATGTCCCTCGCTTGGATTGCGAAACCTCTGGTCTTACCCAACTTCCTCACTTGGTTCACAATCTCGCCATTGTCCCATCCCTTTCGGGTGGCGGTCCCGGCAAGGTCAAGCAGATCTTCATCAAAGGCGTCTTGTTGCGTGTACACGGGGACGATTTGGTAGGATAGGTAACCGAAAACGGCTAAAAACAGGACCAGCACCAGGTAGCCAATGCGAATCTTTCCGCACTCTCTGGATCTGACAGTGTTTCCCCCAAGATTTCGCAGTGTCATGGAGCACCTTCAGTGTTTCCCCGACTGCGGGTACACCTATAAGTTACCAAAATCGCCAATGTCTCTACAATCTACGCGACCCTGTCCGTGAGGGTTTGTGTTAGAGCAGGTAAGGCGGTTCATCGCCAAGAGTTGGACTGGAGGAGCATCTGGAGCATTCCTTGGCGTTGACATGCAACGAGGTGCGGCGTATAGTCAAGCGGGCGTTATCAGTGAGAGACCTCTTCAGGTAGTTGCTAAAAGCAAGATGAGAGAGTGGAAGGTCTTTATGAGTTTACCTCTCGCTTGGTTGACTTTTCTAAGCTGATCCCACACTACCAGGGCACAAAACTTTCAGGGTTATAGGAGATCATGGATTTCAAACGGCGTTTAGGAGGATTTTGAGTGTTGCCGATGAAGGAAAGATTAGAAAGTACCGCGGAGAAATACGAGGGCATGAAGGAACTCATCACCCTCGGGAGGGAGAAGGGCTATCTCCTTTACGATGAGGTGAATAGTGTCCTTCCCGATCACATCAGTTCCTCGAAGGATCTGGACAGCATTTTTTCCCTGTTCGGCGATGCAGGTATCGAGGTAATCGATTCTGAGAAAGTACTGGAAGTGGGTAAGCAAAAGACCCGCTCCCAAGAGCCAGAAGAGGAAAAGGAACAAAAGCCTGATGTTGCTGTGGAAAGCCTGGAGAAGACAGACGATCCGGTTCGGATGTATCTGAGAGAAATGGGCACGGTGCCTCTTTTGACTTGGCCTGGGGAGGTTGAGATTGCCAAGAGAATGGAAAAGGGGAAGAAAAGTGTCCTGAAAGCGTTGTCTCATTCGCCGATCGTGGTGAGGAGAATTTCAGAGTATGGCGACCAGCTTCGCAAGAACACTCTACGGATCAAGAGCCTGGTGAAATTTAGCGAGGACGAAGTAACCGAGGAGATCCTCACGAAGCGGCGTAGATTGGTCTTAAGGCGCATTAATCAAATCACTGCGCTGGAAAAGGAAGCCGTCAAAGTAAGAAAACGATTACGTAGAGCCAAAAAAAGCGGTAAAGCCTATAAGAAGCTGCTCTCTCAACTGGCTCGCTATCAGATCCCCATGGCCCGGATCATCCTTGATCTGGAGTTGACCGTTGAGGTTTTTCAGGGTTTTGTGGGTGTGGTCGAGAGCAACGTGGATCGGATTGTCACTCTGGAGAGGGAAACCAAGCAACTCAAGAAATTAAAGGTGTCTTCATTGAAGCTCGATGAGGCCAAGAAGGTAAAGCTGCGCCTTCGGGTCATTGACAAGGAGATGAAGGAAATCGAAGACAGGGTATTGTTGTCTCCAGCCGAGCTCAAGAGAACCTTGGCAGCCATCAAGCAGGGAGAGTTGGAAGCGGAAATTGCTAAAAAGGAATTGGTGGAGGCCAACCTGCGATTGGTGGTCTCGATTACCAAGAAATACTTCAACCGGGGATTGCAGTTTCTCGATCTGATCCAGGAGGGAAATATCGGATTGATGAAAGCTGTCGATAAGTTTGAATACCAAAGGGGCTATAAATTTTCCACTTATGCCACCTGGTGGATTCGTCAGGCCATCACGCGAGCCATTGCCGATCAGGCACGGACGATCCGGATTCCGGTACATATGATCGAAGCCATCAATAAGTTGATTCGGACCTCACGCGCTTTGGTTCACGAGTATGGTCGAGAGCCCACTGCCGAAGAAATCGCTCAGGAGGTGGATCTCCCCGTAAGCAAGGTACGCAAGATTCTCAAGATTGCTCAGCAACCGATCTCACTGGAGACTCCAGTTGGAGAAGAAGAGGACAGCCACCTGGGTGATTTTATCGAGGATTCAGGCGCTCTCTCCCCTGACGAAGCCGTGATCAATATCAACATGAAAGATCACACGGCGGCTGTCCTGGAAACCCTGACCCCTCGTGAGGAAGAGATCATTCGCATGCGATTCGGCATCGGGGTTGGCAACGAACACACTCTCGAGGAGGTCGGGCAAAGGTTCTCTCTCACCCGTGAGAGGATTCGCCAAATTGAAGCAAAGGCACTGCGGAAACTGCGATGTCCGTCAAGCCATGACGCCCGATTCGCATAGCCCGGACTATGCATAGGTTCTCGTCGCTGTAGTAGAGACTCTATGCATTGCTCTGGGCTGGAATCCCTACCTAACTTCCAGCGTGGCCGTTTCGTTTCAGGGATGTTTTGACCTTCTTTGCCCCAGGAGCATACTCAATGTCGTGTAAGGCGCAGAACTTCGTTCCCTTTGCATCTTCGTATAGAACGCGGGCTTCCAGATAGATTGGATTTCTACCATCCGTGTCCTTTATTTTCTCTTCCAAGATCCGGACGAAGTCGTGCCGTAGCAGTCCAGCGCTCTGGTTATTGTGGTAGATCTCGGCTTGGACCGACTTGTTTTCCCCCTTGGGTTACTTCTGAGATCGGAGGGAACTTCGCTACGAATTTCTTGTAAGAGATATCCTGGATCTGAACTTTAAAAGCAGGCCCACCAGAAACTCTTAGTTTCATGGATTTCTCTCTGGCCAACGGGGGTTCGTCACGGATATCGATCTCGTAGTGGATCACCACCTCAGGCCGAGCCATGGCCGTCTGGGCAGGGATAGGTCTTTCGCTTTTCTCGCTTTCCGTGGGGGGTGAAGGGGTGGTTGGGGTGGCTGGGTTGGCCAGTTTCCAACCGATAAAGATGAGGGAAACAGCAATGATAGCAAGTAAGATCAGTAAAGCAGTCTCGCTTACCTCGATCCCCAGATAGGTCATTTCGAATCTCTAGAAAAATCTCCAAAAAGAGAAGCGGACCTGAAGAGAGGGTAAATGTTCTTCAGGTCCTAATATCGAATAAGAAGAGCGTGGAATGACGCACCTCACAACAGCAGAAGTGTACCCAAAATAAGGCTCAGAGGGTGGTGATGACTGTCACGACACCCGGCTAGGTCCCGATTGCAAGGGCCGTTTCCTACCACACCAGTGTGAAGAGTAAGAAAAGCCATAGCAGGCAGGCCAGGACGGACCCCAGTGGAATTTCTCCTGAGGTCCAGCGGGTTTCTTCATCGGTTTCATGTTGCATATATAGAGATGCGAAAAATCTCTGCAAAAGGGCTCAGGAGGGTAGAGCGGGAGTTTCGTGCCTTCAACTCTTCTTCTCATGAGTATAGTAGTATGGGGTCAGGTGAAGAGGCCAGTCTCTTGATTTTCAGTATCAGCGTTCCAGTTTACGGCCACGCCGAGTTTCTGCCCCACACCCTGCAAAGCATCCGCTGCCAGCCCGTTGAGGTTGAGCTTGCCGTCCTGGATGCAACGCCTGATGACAGTGTTCAGCGAGTTCTTTCGACCTACACGGAGATGATCGACTATGCGTACCACCGGCAGGATGATGGCCAGGCAGCTGCCATTCAGGAAGGATGGGACCACACCTCCGGGGAAATCGTCTGCTGGCTCAACGCCGACGACTACTATTTTCCCGATGCCCTGGCTACGGTCAGAGAAGTGTTTCTCAATAATCCCGATATCGATGTCGTTTACGGCCACGCAGCCTATCTCTCTGCTGACGGTAACTTCCAGACTTATTTCCCCGCCATTAGCGAGAATATTACCTTGCTCAAGAGGGGATGCATGATTTGCCAGCCCTCATGCTTTGTGCGTCGAAAGGCCATGGAACGCGTGGGTGGCTTGAATACCGCATTGCATTACACGATGGACTGGGATTTCTGGCTTCGTCTCTACCATGCGAACTGCTCTTTTTATTTTCTCAACGAACTGATATCCGCCGTAAGAGTCTATCCAGACACCAAGACCTTGAGCGGATCGGCTGAACGTTATCGAGAAATCAAGGACATACTTCGAGCCAATGTAAGCTGGAGGCATCGCGAAATGTCCTTGCTGGGCTTCCGTTATTATGACCTGGTGAACCGCACAACCGGTTCGTTGGAGCGTCGGGTGCTCTATCCCATCCTCTGCCTACTAGCGCGCCTGCATCGTTGGCGAGCAAAAAGAAAGACGTTTCGCATCAGAGGACTGAAGCCCTGGACGAATCTTGTCGAAGACGCCTGTGAGGTGAGTCTCCCTTGGTATTCCCAAGACCTCCCCAGGGACGTCACGGTCATTACCGACATGCCCGTGGAATTTTCATCCACCTTCGCGGGAAAATCGATTGCGCTTGAGAGCTGTGGGACCCGCCAAACTATTTTCCTGGGACAGAAAATCAAGGCTTGCGTCTACCGGGCCAAACTCCAAGAGTACGCAGGACATTTGTTGTCGTTCCAGTTGCGGTCCTACAAAGGACCCTGGAGGTTGCTTGCCCTGGAGGTTGACTGAGCCGCAGTGCTTCTTGTCCTCGAAGCATAATCCCGACTAGTGACGCCCGTCACCGCCCGCCTTTTCCAAAACCTGAAGAATACCTGAGTAAATCATGAGAGTCTCATGGCATCGTCGTTGCCCCAAGTGTGGGGAAAGAAAAGTCACGAAAAGACACCCTAAATATCACTGTGAGCGGTGTCTGATTTACTTCAACGGAATGAAACTCGGCTTTCGGTCCTGTTTCATCCGAATCTCCTTCCGACCTCGGTGATCCAGGAGGCCTCCTTCCGCGGCTACGCGATTTCCATTGCCTTCATTCTCCTCCAGGCGTAACATCAAGGCACGACCAACCATGAGAGGGGAGAGCGAAATGAAAGCATGGACAACATTGTTTGTGATCAGCATGTTTGCGACAGTCGTCGCCCGGGCGGGTGACGTGGATGATGTGAGAGCAGCGGAGGATAATTACTATGCTGCAATGAACTCCGGGGATGCCCGTGGCTGGGCCCAAAGCCGGTTGTCGGAAGAATCTACCCGTTTCGGTCCTGGTGGAGCACTCCTTGAGGTCTTCGGTTCTCTTGAAGAACAGGAAAAAACTCGAAAAGCCGAATTTGATGCCGGACTCAAATACAATCTACGCGCACGGCATCGAGACATCAGAGTTTACGGCAACACTGCTGTCGTCACGTTATACGGGGTGGGAGCCGTTAGCAATAACACGCAGGTCCATAACAGGATTACCAGGGTGTGGGGCAAGCAAGGCGGCCAATGGAAAATGATCCATGCGCATCTCTCACCTCTCAGAATTTCAACAACCCGCATCGAAGATCGCTTCGTCGGCACCTGGAGATTTGTTTCGATTGAACAGCGGAATGCCAGGGGAGAACTCCTGCCCGTGATTTCCGGCAGGACTGGGTTCATCATCTACACCCCAACGGGTCATATGGCTGTCCAAGTGATGGACAACGACCGTAAAGAGTTTGCGGCTGTACAACCGTCCGGACAAGAGGCGCGGGCGGCCCTTGCGAGCTACAATGCCTATTCGGGTACTTTCACAGTCAACCAGGCGCAGGGCACTGTCACCCACCACAGGGAGACCAAGCTAACTCCTGGCACGGTCGACGCGCTGGGTGGCACAGATGTGATTAGATCGTACAGATTCTCGGGCAATAAATTGATGTTAACTCCCCCACTGAGAATGATCGATAGCGAGGAACTGACCAGGACTCTGATCTGGGAACGCATCGAGTAGATCACGGCGATTCCCATTGCCTTTAGCACCCCCCGCGCTTCCAGGACCTGCTGCGGCGGATGAACCTAGAGCCCTGAGAAGCCATACACAATCCGGTCGAAGTCAGAAAAGAAAGGATGATGGGGATGGAGGGTTTTATCTGCCCGGGCTGGCTCTCAATTCCTTGCCGGCACAAAAAAATGCCCCAAGGAATATCAGAGACCCGCTTTCTCGGTGACGGAAGTAATCCTTAGGCCCTTAGCTGATTCTCTGGTTGGGATGGAGAGTCCAACCACACTCTCCAAAGAGAGCAACCAAAAACCCCGAAAAACTCATCCACCTTCACCTGCCATCCGGTGCTAAGATCTCCTTCCAACATTCCGAAGAGCATTGGTTTTCAACCCAGCTCGGTGAAGTCGCTGTTCGCTCACCGAAGCAAGCTGACTTTGACTCCTTCCTTTTGTTCGTTTCCTTGCTATCGAAGCGAACTCCGATGACACATCTAACGAACTCGGGGTTACGGCAGGCTAAGCGCGTTCCCTTTACCCCTTGGGACACGTATCAGTCTATCCTTTGCTCATCTTGAAACAAGAAAAAGAGGGAAAAATTTTGCTGCACACCGAGTGTGCAAAAGTCGGTTTCTGCCAGAAAGCATAGTTTGATGTTTTTTAGAGAAGACAGTTCACAGATTATCCACAGATTTTTGCACACCCCTTGAAAACCCCTTTTCTGCGCGGCTTTTGTAAGCAGGAATTTGATTGATTTAGTCGACCCCAATGTCACAGAATGTTCGGGACAGGATCTGGACCGCTCCGGCTACGACCGGCTAAGATGAATAGTCGAGGAAAGCAATTCAAAGTTTGGACGGGTTGTTTGCTCGCTGAGGGACTCGAACCCCCGACCCCCTGGATGTAAGCCAGGTGCTCTAGCCAACTGAGCTAAGCGAGCACAGTGATTGGGGAGGGGAGGAGTATAACAGAAGGAAGGAAGTGCTCAATCGTCCTGGCCTACATCTGCTCCTGCAGGAAGGTCTTGAGACGGTTCTCCAGTTCCTTCGGAATTTCCACTTGCTGATCGCGCAGTTGCTGGGCCATCTTCGAGCAGTCTCGATACGACTCCAGGAAATTGAGGCAGGGAGGACAGGCGGCGAAATGCTGGTCTAGTTTCTTCTGGGTCTCAGAATCGAGACTGTTCTCCAGGTAATCCATCAACAAGCTAAAACAGTCCTTGCAGTTCAAAAAGTGTCTCATCCTCTGCCCTCAAGATAGTCTGCCAATTTCCTGCGCACGGCCAGCCGACCCCGGTGAATTCGAGTCTTGGCGGTGGATTCTTTGAGCCCCAGTAGGGAAGCAATCTGTTTGATCGGATACCCTTCGGTATCCCTCAGGACCAGCGGGACGCGATATTCAAAGGGTAGCGACTGGATGGCCTCATAGAGCTGGCTTGCCAGCTCTGCATTCAGAATGACATCCTCTGGATCCACCGACCAGCGGAAGAGTGAACCGTGAAGGTGGCCATCTTCGGAGAAGGTAGGGGCGAACTCCTCCAATTGGATCTCCCGTCCACGACTGGCCCGGCGTTTTCTCAGCCACATGATGGAGTTATTGATGGCGATTCGCTTCATCCAAGGCCAGATGTTGCTCTCTTGGCGAAAGGTGTCGATTTTACGAATGACCCTGAGCAAGGTGTCTTGCAGAATCTCCTCGGCATCAGGCGGATTCTTAGTGTAGTTGAGGATCACGCCAAAGAGAGGTCGAGAGAACTGCTGGATGAATTCATCAATGACTTCTGAGTCAGCATCCTTGAGTCCCTGGATGATCTGCTGCTGTTCCAATTCCTTGGTTTTCATTTCCCGCCTTCTAACAACTAGAATACAGAAAACCTTTCCCACTGGGAAGTGCCCCTGCATTGCTTTGCCGGCTCTGGAGTTGATACGATTCGGGTATGAAGTGGCTGATTCTCCTTCTGTTTACCGGGGTGCCTATGGCCTCTTTGGAAGGTAAGTCCCTGGCCGCCAATCCACCTGGAGCCATTCAGAGTCCAGAGTATTTCAAAGCATTTCAGTTCAGGGAAGACAAGGGAAGTTTAAGCCGAGTCGTTCTGCGAAACGGTTTGACGATTGTGATCGAAGAACAGGCGCTGGATCCACTGGCGGCTGTGGTGACCTATATCCGGGCAGGATACTCACAGGAAGAGGCAGGGAATATCGGAGTCAGTCATCTTCTCGAGCGACTCTATCGGCATCGAAGCGAAGTGGTTTCGGAAATGGTTGGCTTGGGAGCCGTGCTGAAGATCTCCACCCACTACGACAGCACTGTTTTTTCTTCTTCTGTTCCAGCTGAAAATGTTCTGAAGACTCTGGATTTTCACGCCGCATTGTTGCAGGCTCCTGAAATTGATCTAGGTGCCATCGGCCGGGAGGTAGACATCCTTTTGAAAGAGAGATTCCTCCAGCTGGATTTGCCACAGGTCTTTGCCAGGCAAAAACTCCGGGAGTTGGCCTATCCGGAGCAGCGATGGGGAAATCTGCTTTCTTTGGCGACGAGTGTCACGGGGCTGGCACAAACGGATTCCACCCTACAACAGTTGACTCGCTTTCATGAAGCTCATTACACCCCTGGAAATGTCATTCTGGTCATCTCAGGAGCGGTGCGCCGGGAGAGGATCCTGGAGAGGGTGGTGGAAGTTTATGGCTCCTTGAGATCATCGAAGAAAGACTCCCAGGTTTCGAAAGAGAACTCCTCTGATCCATCGACGGTCGGGAAAACCTCTTTTCGGTATCTTCACCTGCGTGGGAACCACCTGCAGCCCTATGTGCTTTTCGCCTATCGGATTCCGGGGCCTGATCACAGGGATTATTATCCGTTGCGGGTCCTTTCCTACATTCTGGGGCGAGGGCGTGGTGCACTTTTGAAGCAGTCGATGCTCGGGGAGGACGGTACGGCCGCGGATGTTCGTGTCGAAGTGGAGGCCCTTCACGGCAAAGGAACTCTATTTTTCCTGGTGACTCCTCATCTGCAAAGGGTCGATGGTGCCGAAGTCGAGGTGCTGGCCCAACTGGAAATACTCAAACAACGAGGAATTCCGATTGCCCAGTTGGACCGTGCTAAAACACTCTTGTTGAAGGATCACTATCTGGGACTCCAGAAGCTTGAACAGAGAGCCAACGCACTGGCCCGCTCTGAGGCGATGGGAGACTACCTTCAGCGTGACCGTCAGGTGGAACTGCTCACCCAGATCACCTCCAAACAGGTCAGCGATGTGCTGGAACGCTATTTGTCCGACTCCAATCTCTCCCTGCTGGAATACTTTCCACAAGATGCCGAATCGCGTCACTTCACTTCTCAAACCCTTCTGGAAACCCTGCGCCTCCTGGTTCCCAGCGTTGTGAAAGAAAATGCAGAAGAAGAAGACCCTTTTCAGGTCGTCCAAACCGAGTCCAGCTTCCAGCCCCCAGTATTCAGGCCCAACCACTTGAAATTTGATCTCAAACACACTTCGATTCTGCGAGGGCCCGATATTTTCTTCAGGGAAGCGCATGCTTTTCCTCTCGTGCATCTTGGGTTTTTCTTTCCGGGAGGTCGAATCAAGGAATCGACCCAAAACTCCGGGATCACTGAAGTGATGCTTCGAGCCTTGCTTCGAAACGTGGCCTCTCGTGAGGATGCCGTCTCCTGGATGGAGTTGGAGCGTTTGGGAACTGAGATCAGGGTCGTGAATGAACCCGATTTCTTTGGCTTCCAAGCCACCGTTCTCTCGCCTCACTTGGAGAAGGTGTTTGAAATCCTGATCGACTGGACTCGCAGCGCAGCGGTGAAGGAAGAGGATCTTATCCTGGCCCGGTTGGAGGTTCTGGCGCTTCTGAACGCTGAGAAGGAGAACAGATCCTTGCGTCTTCTGGGCTTGACGCGAAGACGGGTATTTTACGACCATCCCTATGGCTGGGATCGATTCGGGACGCTGGAGAGTGTTTCCGGCTTGCCCCTGAAGTCTCTTCAAACCTGGGTGGAGAGTGAAATGACCAGCGTCCATCCCTGGATTATGGTTCACGGAGACATCGAAGGGACCTCCTTTTTAAGGAATTTTGTTTCCACGCTGAGCGACTCCAGCTATGAAGTCCGTAAGCCCATCAGAAGAAGGATCTCGCAGCAGAGAGATCCGTCGGATTCCAAAGGACAGCCTGTCTTCGAAGAAGAGGAGGATGAGGTGATAATGGCCTTTCCCGGAGCGACCAGGGGGTCGCGTGACGAGGCGATTGTCGATGTCCTGGAAGGGGCTTTGTTCCGTCCAGGAGGTCGATTTTCAATTTCCCTTCGAGACCAGGGTCTTGCCTATCAACTCAGAATGTTTCAGCAGACAGGCCTCAATGGGGGAGCCCTTTTCACTTCTTTTGCAGCCCTGGATGGAAAGGGAACAGCAGCCCGCGACGAGTTACTCAAGCAGTTGAGTCAGCTCGAGCAGGTCCCACTTCAGGGAGAAGGAATTTTTCAATGCCGTGGTAGGGTGCCATCACCAGAGCTCACGTTCGACAACAATCGGGACAGGACTATATTGTCGAGCTGGGGCACCATGTCTTGGCAAAAGAAGGAGTGGATCCTACTCAACAGTATCTCACGACGCTCAGAAGGGTTAAGCGGGAGGACCTCATGGCTCTGGCGAAGAGATACTTTAAAGAGCAGGAGGTAGAAGTGAAGAAGCAGGAACCAGAAGACGGGAGCCAAGATCCAGTACTCGAAAAGGAGACCCCAAAACCTACAACTCCGAGTCCCGGACCAAGTTTGAGGAGATGAACCAGTTGTTTAGCGTCAGTTGTCAGTTGTCAGTTGTCTTTTGTCAGTTGTCAGCTGTCAGCTGTCAGCTGCCCGGTGTTCAGCCATGAAAGCAGTCATCATGGCGGGGGGGCAGGGAACTCGTTTCTGGCCTGTGAGCCGGGAAGCAAAACCCAAGCAGTTCCTGGCCATAGGCGGATCCGGAACCCTGTTGCAGGAGACTGTGGCCCGGTTTCAACCGTTCCTTGCAGAGGCAGACGTCTACGTGGTGTGCGGCCAGCGGTACGTCCAGCAGGTTCGAGAGCAGTTGGATCAACTCCGGGAAGATCAGATTTTTGTCGAGCCCTCAGCCCGAAATACAGCTCCCTGTATCGGACTGGCGGCTCTCCATTTAAGGCGTCATTTTCCCGATGAAGTCATGTCGGTTTTTCCCGCCGATCACATCATCCAGGATGTGGCTGAGTTTCATCAGGTTCTCCAGGCCGCACAGGAGCTTGCAAGGGAGGGCTGGTTGGTGACCTTTGGCATCCACCCTTCCTATCCTGCAACGGGCTACGGATATGTGCAGAAAGGTGATCTCCTGGGAGAAATTGCAGGGTGTGCGGCTTATGAAGTGGCCGGATTTACCGAGAAACCGGATCGTTCTCGGGCGGAGCAGTTCTTGAAAGAGGGCACCTATTATTGGAACAGCGGAATGTTCGTCTGGGCCATAGACAGGATACTGACCGAGATGGAAAGGCATATGCCGGAGTTGTACCAGGCCCTCATGGAAATTGACGGAAGTTGGGAAGACCTCGCGGGTATGGAAAAGATCTACTCGGGGCTTGAGAAGACTTCCATTGACGTGGGTGTGATGGAGAAGGCGGAGAAAATCGCGGTGATTCCCTGCACACTGGGATGGAGTGATGTGGGCAATTGGAGGGCATTGGAACAGGTCGAAAAAAGCGATGAGAAAGGAGTGATATCCAACGCTCCCCACGTCAATATCGACAGCCGTGATACTGTTCTCTACACCTCAGAGGGTAAGTTGATTGCTCTGGTGGGAGTCGAGGATCTGGTGGTGGTGGACTCTCCGGATGCCCTTCTGGTCTGTGCCAGAGAACGCATCGAGGACGTGAAGCAGGTAGTAGAGCATCTGAAAAAACTGGGCTGGGACGAGTATCTGTAGGATGAGTGAAATACTGGACGATGTAGAGGCGATTGAAAAGCTCGACGCAGACGGGATGCTGGGGATTCTTGGCTCCTTTGATCGACAGCTGGAGGAGGCTCTTGAGATTGGGCTGAAGGCGGACATTTCTGTTCCCAAGGCCATTCAAAAGGTGCTTGTCTGCGGGCTTGGGGGCTCGGCCATCGGCGGGGATTTTCTGAGTGCGTACCTGGGAACAGATTTGAAGGTTCCCTTTTCCGTCCACCGTAACTATTCCGTCCCCGGGTATGCCGATGAGACAACACTGGCCTTGATTTGCAGTTACTCGGGTAATACGGAGGAAACGCTCTCGGCCTTCCAGGATGCGCACAAGGCAGGGTGCTCGATCATCTGCCTGAGTAGCGATGGCCAGCTTCAAAGCTACGCAAAGGAATTTGGCTATCCCCTACTGCAGATTCCGGGAGGTTTTCCGCCTCGGACGGCGTTGGGATATTCGGCGGTTCCACTGCTGATCGCGTTGAGCCGGGTTGGGCTGGTTTCAGATCGCTCCGAGGAGATAAGCCGCTCGGTTGGTTGGGTTCGCGACCGAATCGAAAGGTTTGGCGTGGACGTTCCAGCCGAAGAGAATGCGGCAAAGACACTGGCGTTGCAGGTTCACCAGAAAATTCCGGTGATATACGGAAGTCAGGATCGACTGGAGATGGTTGCCAAGAGGTGGCGGGGACAGATTTCTGAAAATGCGAAGCAGCTGGCCTACTCCAGCGCCTTACCGGAGATGAATCACAATGAAATTCAGGGCTGGAAGCACCCGGCTGCAGGCCTTCAGCAGCTGATCCCCATATTTCTGCGGGACCGGGAAGACCATCCTCAAGTGCAGGCAAGAGCCGACATTACACGCCAGTTGGTGGGAGATCAGGCTGTAATGAGTCTGGAATTATGGTCAGAGGGAGAGAGCTGGCTGGACCGTCTCTGGTCGTTGATCCTGTTGGGGGACTGGGCCAGCGTCTACCTGGCCTTCTTGAACCGTGAGAACCCCACGCCGGTGAACGCGATAGAGGACTTCAAGAAGCGCTTAAAAGAGCAGACGGAAGAAGGACTTAAAGAATGAATCCGGAGATTTTTCGAGAATACGATATTCGTGGAATCGCCGACAAAGACCTGACCGATGAAGTGGTGGTCACCCTGGGGCGGGCTGTGGGGACCTATCTGCAGCGGCAGGGCCGTAAAAAACTCACGCTGGGAAGAGATTGTCGCCTCAGTTCGACACGACTGAGAGACCGGTTGACCGAGGGTCTTCTTGCGACGGGTTGTGACGTCACAGATATCGGGGTGTGTCCTACTCCGCTGCTTTATTTCTCGCTTCACCGTCTCGAGTGTGATGGGGGTGTGATGATCACGGGCAGCCACAATCCTGCCGAATACAACGGCTTTAAGGTGGCCAAAGGAAAGCTTACGATTTACGGGGATCAAATCCAGGAAGTGAGAAAGATCGCGGAGGCAGGTGACTTTCTCGAGGGGCAAGGGAAAAGAGAGGAAGTCGCCCTGCTGCCTGAGTATCACCGCTATTTGGCGGAGGCGTTTGGAAAACTCAACAACCCCCCTCGCGTGGTTGTGGACGCAGGAAACGGAACCGCTGGCCCGATCGCACCTCAGATCTTCAGGGATCTTGGATGTGAAGTGATTGAGCTTTACTGCACTATGGATGGGAATTTTCCCAATCACCATCCCGATCCCACCGTGCTGGAGAACCTGCAGGATCTTATTCAAAAAGTCGAGCAGGAGAAAGCTGATCTGGGAATTGCCTTTGATGGGGACAGCGACCGTATCGGAGTGGTGGATGATCAGGGAAACGTGATCTGGGGCGACTATTTGATGATTCTGTACAGCCGCGAGATCCTGCGTCGAACACCCGGAGCAACCATTATTGGAGAGGTCAAGTGTTCCCAAAACCTCTACGATGACATTAAAAAACATGGCGGGCGTGGGATCATGTGGAAGGCAGGACATTCTCTGATCAAGGCCAAGATGAAGGAAGAGGATGCAAGTTTCGCAGGGGAAATGAGCGGTCATATGTTCTTTGCCGATCGATACTTTGGATATGACGACGCCATCTATGGGGGTGCTCGTCTGCTGGAGATTCTTTCCGAGAGCGACCAAAAAATTTCTCAGATGCTGGCTGATGTTCCAAAGGTCTACAGTACACCCGAAATTCGAGTCGATTGTCCGGAGGCGTTGAAATTTGAAGTGGTCCGTCTGGCCCAGGAGTATTTTTCTCAGCGTTATCAAACCATTACCGTGGATGGGGTCAGAGTCTTGCTAGACGATGGCTGGGGTCTGGTTCGTGCCTCCAATACCCAGCCGGTACTGGTCCTTCGATTTGAAGCGCAGTCACAGGAACGATTGGAAGAAATTCGCTCCCTGATTGAGGACAAGCTGCAGGGGTTTATCGAGGAAGTTGCTGCGGAAAAGGCACAATAACCATGAATAACTATCATGTTCTAATCGTCAGTGACGGCACGGGCGAGACAGGGAACCGGATGCTCAAGGCTGCGATGGTCCAATTTGGTGAGGATATCTTCGTCACACGCCATGCCAATATCCGCGACAAGGAACAGATTCGGGAGCTTCTACAGCGCATATCCCAATGAGAACATATTGGTCTTGCATACTTTTGCTTCCAAGGAGTTGAGAGACTACATCGAAGAAGTGACCGCAGAGCGAGGTGCCGAATCCGTTGATTTGCTGGGTCCCTTGATGGACAAGTTGGGTTCTCTTTTCCACCAGGCACCTGTTGCCAAGCCGGGTCTGCTCCATCGGGTGGATGAAGACTACTTCTCAAGGATTGATGCGATCGAGTATGCCATTCGTCACGATGACAAGCGTTCCGTGAGCGACCTGGATACGGCGGATATCGTCCTTTTGGGAGTGAGCCGCACTTCGAAGACCCCATTGAGTATCTATCTGGCTCAAGAGGGATGGAAAGTCGCCAGTATTGCCGTTGTGCGAGGGAGGAAGCTGCCCGCCCAGGTCTTTGAAATCGATCAGAATAAAATCGTGGGTCTTTCTATTGACCCCAAGCGACTTGCAGAGGTGCGCCGGGCGAGGCTACAGCGATCGGACGTGGAGGACAAAAGCTATGCCGAGATGGATCGCATCAAGGAAGAGTTAGAATACGCTCACGCCGCCTTCAGCGACAACCCCGGTTGGCCGGTGATTGATGTCACCGGTAAGTCACTCGAAGAAATCTCCCAGGAAGTTCTCGGTGCGTTGCTCGGAGAAGACCGGAAGCTCTAGCCCGGACTATGCATAGGTTCTTGTCACGAAGCGACGAAAGCGAAGACCTGGCAAGGCGCGCGAAGGGAAGCCGCTGCAAACGTACTCACTGCAGTACGTTGAGGAGGCCGACCGAGTGCAACGCGGGCAGGGTGGATGATTTCGTCGCTGCAGTAGAGAATTCATGCATAATCCGGGCTAGGTGATCCCCATGAGCATGATTCTTGCCGAGAAATATCACAGCTGTGGCAATGATTTTTTGATCATTGCCTCCAGTGACGTTCCAGAGGACCAGTATTCGAGTTTTTCGCAGGCCATTTGTGATCGCCACCTTGGCGTTGGAGCGGATGGATGTGTGTTCGTGCGAGACCTCTCTCCCCCTCAGTTTCATCTGAGAATCTTCAATCAGGATGGAACGGAGGCCGGTATGTCGGGTAATGGGTTTCGCTGTGGCTGCGCCTTTTTGCACCGTCACAACCGGGTGGATCAACCGGAGGTCACACTCGAGACCGGCTCCGGGGTGAAGATCTACACTTTGCTTGAAGAGGCGGAGGGATTTTGGAGATACAGGTCCCGGATGGGAGCACCCTCCTTTGACCCTGCCGCCATCCCCTTTCAGGCTCCATCGAAGCTGGAACAGGTGCAGGAGTATTCCCTTGAGGTGCAGGGACAAACTGTCTCCATCAACGCTCTGTCGGTGGGAAATCCTCAATGTGTCGTCTTTGTCGAGGAGTTCCCCGAAGGTGCAGAGTTTGAAAGAATGGGCGGGGGCCTGGAGTGCCATCCCTATTTTCCGGAGAGGACCAATGTCAGCTTCGTCCGGGTTGAGGATTCGCACAAGTTGCAGATCAAAATTTGGGAGCGCGGTGTTGGCCCCACTCATAGTTCGGGGACAGGTTCGTGTGGGGCGGCAGTGGCTGCAATCCGCGCCGAAAGAGCGCAATCTCCTGTCCAGGTCCACACCCAGAAGGGATCCCAGTTGGTCGAGTGGAATCCCGGTGAGGAGATTCTTCTAACGGGTGAGGTTGAGTTTATTGGTGAGATGAAATTTCATGGGAAGCAACGTGCCTGAGCAGAATTTAGTCGAGAAGATCCAAGCTGAAACGGATCAGATCATTGAGCTGTTGCGCAATCTGGTAGAACTGGAGAGT
>PVMK01166113.1_pt1 | contig 48998 bp, 35 predicted proteins | sample 1853481 | NCBI WGS metagenome assembly PVMK01 (sample SAMN08533507, study PRJNA380276) | Marine sediment metagenome, whole genome shotgun sequencing project.
GCATACGGATAGGTTTGCAGGCTCCTGAGAGCTGTTCAAGACATTCCAGAATTCAGGAGAGTTAATATGAAGACCAAGACTAAGCACGCAAGCAGCAGCGTATGTTTCGATCGCTTGATTGCGATTGCTTCGTTCGCCTTGGTGCTCTTGATGGCTGACTTCACCAAAGCTAATGATGGAGTATTAGATGTCGACAATGAGTTTGCAGCAGTCGGTACGATTCTAGAAGTTGCAACACGTGATGGTAGACTCCGTTATGTTGGAGGATATTGCTCGGGCTCACTGATCGCCCCCGATATGTTTTTGACCGCAGGGCACTGTCAATTCTTCGATACGCGTGCTCTTCTTGAAGTTCCCGGATTTGAAGTCGAGTATTGGGTCTCTTTTGATAATATCGTCACTGATAATGACTTCAGATGTTATTTGCACGATATAAACCACCCAAATGCGGATGATGTCAGGTGTAATCCACGCGCAGTCAATGGCGTCAGATTTTATAAAGGAGCTATGAGCATTGTTCACCCTGACTACACCAGAGTGATTAGACCCCGAGGCGGTTCGGGGGAGATCATCGAGACTGGCATGCGGGGAAAGGTGGTAGACCTGGCGGTTGTGTTGCTCGAGACACCTATTGATAGTATTTCACCGCTTGCAACAGCATCGCTCGGACGTTTCAATCATAGGGATATCGGTTCACCCCTTACAAATGTTGGCTATGGGTTGAATTATCATAAGTCTATACCTGCAAATCCTGATCAGCCTGCCTGGGGTGGGCCAACAGTCTTTGAGGGCGATTTTGGCTTACGACGTATTGCCGATATTGGTACTTTGCGCACGGTAAGAGGCCAGGAAATGGTACCCACTCAACAATCGGCGCTGGGCGAAGGGTCTGTTTGTTATGGAGACTCGGGTTCACCGTTATTTTTCAGAGAAACAGACGGCAATGTGAATCAAACAGTATCAGGTGTCTTAACGGGTGCGGCCCTGTGGTGTATGGGAGCAGAGGACCCGTTTGCGCGAGTTGATACGCCAGAAGCCGTTAGCTTTTTAAATTGTATCAAGGCTTCCAGTACGGTTGAAGACGCCTGTGAATGCGGCATTGAAGAGGAACTAGGTTTGTGTGACTGACCACGGCTAGAAAGCCGCACTGAATGTATTGGGGGTTGGGTCTGCGCGCGATCAACACGCTCAGTGCGAGCCGAGGAAGGCGTAGAGGTGGAACGACAGAACCACGACGGCGATCCAGCCCAAGCCGTAGAGGGCCTCCGTCATGCCCTGCTTCTTGAGTTTTGATCGGGTCCAGCCGGCCTGGGTGGTGATCGCATCGCGAACCTTCCAGGTGCGGTAGGCGAAAAACGGAGCCAATAGGATCAGCAGCAGCAAGCCGGTGCTCACGGAGGCCCCGCCCGCGCATGCACTCGAGGGAGCGGCGACGACGAGGGCCACCACCGCAAAGGCCATGGCTTGTGGCGACGTGATCCCCCTCTTCTCCGCGCAGTATCCCGCGAGTGCTGCCGGAGCGAGCGCAACCAGACTGAAGGCAAAGAACGAAGAAGAGGCTCCCAGGTAGATGGCGGCTCCCGGACCGACGATGGCGAGCAGCAGGCCGGTGGCCAGCCGAGTTTTCATGCCTCGTTTCCCAACCAGTGCCAGGGCGCTGGCGCACAGGAATACGCCAGCGAATCCCACGCCGACGAGGAAGGCGGGCAGCAGACCCCGCCCGGTTGCGGTCAGCGTTCCTGCGAGGATGGAGAGGACGAGATAGACCCACGCTCCGTGGGCCTTGGCGGGGTCGGGTACGCGGCCGAAGCGCAGGCGGCGGGCCAGGCGCTTCCCAGTCCCGGAATCTGTGCGCTCTTCACTCGACAATCGGGTATGGCATCCGTATGGGTGCTTGGGTTAGAACCGGGCGAGCATCTGGCCCTGGATTTCTTCTGCAGCTTCCGATCCCACCAGCATCGCGGCGAGCTTCAGACTGAACTCCAAGGACGTTCCCGGGCCGCGGCTCGTGATGATGTTTCCATCGACCACGACGCGGTCCTCACTGTGCTTCGTGCTGGGGTCGAACTCCTTCTCGAAAGTCGGGTAACAGGTGGCGGTGCAGTCGTTGAGCAGCCCGAACTTCGCAAAGGTCAGAGCCGGGGCGGCACAGATCGCAGCACAGATGCCACCGCTCTCGTGGACCTTCAGCGACATTTCCTTTACGGCCTCGCTCTTGCCCAGGTTCTCGGCGCCGGGCAGGCCGCCGGGAAGCACGATTGCGCGCGGCGTCGTCTGGATCTCCTCCAGCGCGGCATCGCACTGATACGTTACGCCGTGAGCGCCCTGCACGGCGGTCGCTCCGACGCCGGCGACCACGACATCCACTCCGGCGCGCCTCAGCACGTCGATCGGGGTTGCCGCTTCGATTTCTTCAAATCCGGTTGCAAGAACCACGACGACTTGTTCGGACATCTGGGTCCTCCAATAAGGGTTGGTGCGACCAGCGGGGGGCGGGGAATCAGAACCGCCGCCCGCTGTTTCGATAACCGCGAAGCAGCGAACTCGATCCTCTGCTTCCGCTTCTCAGCATACCGAGTTGGACTCATCTGGGTAAGGGGTCTGCGACTGGATCCACGGACACCCGCTCAGCCGGCCTCCACCGAGGGAAGCGGATCTCCCAGCCAGCCGGCGCCCGGAACAGAGATGAGCCATTCACCTGCTGAATTCTGCTGCCTGCGCGCGGTCGGGCCATGACTCGAATCGAACGCATTACTCGATGGCAAAGCTTGCGGATTCCGCCATGGGTTCGTAACCGTGGGCATCGACTTCGGGGAGCCTCGCCGCGAACCTGCCCGGCACATTTCGGGAAATGTGCGTTGATCCCGACGATCCACACAATGTGCGCGGGCTCACGCCCATCGGCATGATCCTCGGAATCATCTTTATCGCCGTGGGAGCGGGGCTGTTCGCGATCTCGAGCTCCGCCAACGACAACATGGGCCTGGTTTCGTTGGTGGCGATTGCGCTGATCGGTGTGATGGCGCTGAAGTGGATTGTCACGAACAAGCGCGACAAACCTATCACGCGCGGCCGCCTCAAGCAGAAGTGGTTCGAAAGGCGCAAGCAGAAGCGAACCCCCGACCTTTCGAAAATCTTGACCCGTGAAGAGCACCTGGCGGCGCTGCGCAAGCTCGATTCTTCGCGGCGGAAGTGGCTGCCGCTTGTCGCGCTGATCGGGGCGGGGATTCTCGCGTTCGGGATCTGGCGCGGCCGCGATCTCGTGTTGCTGCAGAGCATCGGAACGCGAACCGAGGGAACCGTGGTGCGAATCGAATCAGAAACCAATTCGAGCAGTGAGGGAAGCCGGTACACCTATTATTCGGTCGTGCAATTCGAAACCGCCGCGGGGCGCGAGGTCACCTTCCGGGACGGCATCGGCTCGAGCCATCCGATCGACGAGCGCGGGGAGATCCTCGGGGTGATCTACGACCCGGGAAATCTGGAGCGGGCCATCATCGACCGCGGGTTCTGGAACTGGGCGATCCCGGGTGGTTGCGGGTTATTCGGCGGTTTTACCCTCCTGGCATCGCTGAGGGGCCTGATTGGCGCTTTTCGGCGTCGAGGGATGGACTTGGATCCCCGCGGGGAGGCCATGGAATGAGCGCTCGTCGCACAATTCTTCAGGGTATTCGCCAACCGACCGAAACGGCGATCATGGGACGCGCACCCTCGGTCGTGGTGTTGGACGAAGAGGACGAACTCGCGCGGATCCAGACGCTCGTGACTCGGCTCGGAGTGGATTCTGTCCGCTGGCAGGGCGACTCGGATGAAGCGCCGCCACAGCCTCGCGATTTGCTGGTCACCACGGGTGCCAAGGCATTGAAGATGGATCCGGCCGAGGACTCGGCGTCGGAAACAGATGAGCCGGTCTGGCTCTGCGTACACAACGAAGATTTCTTCCCACTGCGCGACCGGTTGCGGGAGCGGGGGGTTCACTACCTCGTTCAGATGACGACGGACGAAGAAGCGCTTCGTCTGTTGTTGCAGCAGATTCTCTACCGGGGAACCGATCGGCGCGAAGCGAGCCGTCTTCCGATGGACTGCCAGGTCGACGTCGAGTTTTCCGATGGTGAGAAGAGCCACGCGAGGCTGCTCGAACTTTCATGCGAGGGCTGTCGATTCGAATGCGGGCGTGTGCTCGAGAGAGATACGTCCCCTTTCCATCGAGATTCCCCACTCGCTCGGCGGTCGCGCGCTCGAGATTTCCGGCCACGTGATTCGAACGGAGTCGCAACGCAGTGGCAAGGATGTAATCGTGATGCAGCTGGGAGAGCTCGAGTCCGACGTGCGCGCCCAGCTGGAGGCGATCATCCGCGGCGACCGGATCGGCACGCGTGTCACCCCGCTCGCAGCGATTCCCGAGCGCGATCCCGACGCCTACGTCGATGGGAGCGGCATTCCGAACTGGGACGAGTTGGCAACGACCGCCGACCGCCGCCGCCACCCGCGCCGCCCGTTTCCGCACCCCGTCGAAACCATCCGGGCGCAAGACGCTACGGGAGTCTCACAGCGTGATGGGCGTCGAGTTGTCGGTCGAGGGAATGCGTGTCGTCGGGCTGCCGGGTATCGAAATCGGATCCGAGGTACGCGTCGCGCTTCACAGCAACGCTGGTGCTGAGCCAATTGCGCTCGAAGCGACGGTGCTTCGCGATGACGGAGACTCGGTGGCACTTCGGTTTTGCTCGATCACTCCGGAACTCCACGAGCAGATCGAGACCCTGATGGAGGAGATGCCCTCCGTTCACGATCTTCAGGCCGGGCCATCGGAGCGGATCGTGATGTCCGAAGTGACCGAACTCGAATTGTCGCTCGGCATTGGCTGAGCGGACCGGCCGCGCTCGACCCCTCTAGTCTCCCGCCAGATCCGCCATCAGGATTTCCGTCAACCATTCCGCGATCAGCGGATGAGCTGGCCTGGGCGCTTGCCTGTGGCCTTGCCGTTTTCGAAGACGCTCTCGCCGTTGACCCAGACGCGCTCGATTCCGACGGAGAGCGTTTCAGGAGCCTCAGGTGTCGCGTGGTCGAGCACACGATCGGGGTCGAAGAGAACCAGGTCGGCCTTCATGCCGGGTCGAATGACACCACGATCGTAGAAGCCCATGTGCGCAGCTGCGAGCCCGCTCGATTTGTGGATGGCCGTTGCGAGATCCATGATCTGGCGCTCGCGCACATAGCGGCCGAGAAACCGCGTATAGGAGCCAAAGCCGCGCGGGTGCGACGCCACGAGTGAGCCGTCGGTGCAGAGGTTGGTGTGGGGCCAGTTCATCAGTCGCTCGATGTCAGCCTCGCTCATACTCGTAGCGATCACACTCTCGACATATGGATCGTCCGTTTTTTTCTCGTAGGCCAGCGCTTCGCGAATCAAATCCATCAACGTCGTCGCGGGATCGGTGCCCCGCATGTCCGAGATCTCTCGCAAGGTCTTGCCCACGTACTCGGGGTTGGGTTTGTAGATGCCGAGATGTGCGCCCTCGGGCGTGGTGATCTGCGAGAGCGCGAATTCTGCAGTCTCGCGGTTCTCGAAATCGCGATCGGGGAACATCACGGTGAGAGTCGATTCCCAGTACGGGTAGGGATAGATGTCCGCAGTGATGTCGACGCCGGACGCGCGCGCCTCGTCGAGGATCTCGATCAGGCGGTCTGCCTTGCCTTGCTCCCGACGCAGCGCGAGTTTGACGTGTGAAATCTGGACCGGCATTTCGGTCTTGCGACCGATCTCGATGATCTCGTCGATCGCCTCCCAGAACCAGCGGTCCTCGCTGCGAACGTGACTGATGTAGCGGCCGCCGAGTGAAGCGGCCTCGGTCGCCAACGCAATCACTTCTTCGCGGGACGAGTAGATGCCCGGATCGTATTCGAGGCCGGTCGCCAGGCCTCTCGCACCCGCCATCATGTCCTCGCGCAGAAGTGCGCGCATTCGCTCGATCTCTTCGGGCGTCGCAGGTCGTTCGAAAGTCGTCTCCCATGACTTCGAGTCGAATCGATCCGTGCCCTGAATAGGAGGCGATGTTGATCGCGGCTTTCTGCTCGTCGAGGCGTTTGAAGAAGGCGCCCAGCGGGATTTCGGATCCACCGTCCTGCCCGACCACAACGGTCGTGATCCCCTGGCTGACAGCGGCCAGGGCATCGAGGTGATCGAAGATGTCCGAGTCAGCGTGACTGTGGGTGTCGATGAATCCCCGGGGCGAGAAGCATGCCACCCGCATCGATGACCGAATCGCGGGATGTGGGCTCAAAGTCTCCGACTTCGACGATGCGATCGCCAACGAATCGCACGGATTCCGCTCGTTCCGGAGCGCCGGTTCCGTCCATGACTCGCGCATTGATGACGACCGTGGATGCCGGGGGGTTGGCGACATCGAGTTCCGAGAGGTAGATCGCCGCAATGGTGTCGGCGATACCCTCAGGTTCCGTCTCTGCGAGGTTGGTCAGGACGACGACGCTGAAGCGGTCGTCCACATAACGTCCGATGAAGGTCCGAAAGCCCACCCAGCTTCCGCCGTGCGCGATGCGCTGGCGCCCGAGGTGCTCGTCGAAACGCCAGCCAAATCCGTACGGGAAATCTTCGCCGCTGTTGAGTCGGGTGGGGCTGAAGGCCTTCGCGAGGGTTTCCTTGCTCACGAGAGTCTCACCGTAGAGGGCCTGGTCCCAGCGGTACATATCTTCCGCCGTCGAGTAGACGCCACCCGATCCAACGATGTAGTTGAGGGGATCGTCATCGTTGAGCACGAAGCCGTCCCCATCGATCTGATATCCGTAGGCTCTCTTTGCGAGTTTCGGATGGCGGTCGTCGAGGACGACCGAGTTCGTCATCGCCAACGGAGCAAAGATGCGTTCTTCGACGAAATCCCCGAATGTCTCGCCGGATGCCTTCTCGACAATCAGGGCCAATAACTCATAGCCGGGATTGCTGTACTCGTAGCGCTCTCCCGGTGCGAACACCGGCTCACCCCAAGCAGCGTAGGTATCGAGCGCATGCCGCGTGAGCGGCCTCTCCACTCCCGTGACCTCTACCATCACGTCGTAGTAATCGGGCAAGCCTCCTGTGTGATTCAACAGGTTGCGGATCGTGATTCCGCCGCCGATGCGGGAGAGTTCGGGTAAAAAGCGCGTGATCGGGTCGTCGTAGTCGAGCCGGCCCTCCTCTTCGAGGATCATGATTGCCATCGCGGTGAACTGCTTGGAGACCGAGCCCAGACGGGTCGATGTGTCGGTTTCGAACGGCACGCCGCGCTCGATGTCGGCCATCCCGTAGGCGCTTTTTTGCAGCACCTTTCCATCCTGGATCACGATGATCGCAGCGCCCGGTGTCGCCGTGGATGTGGCCTCGGCGAACAGCGCATCCACCGCGCTAGAGGGTTTCGTCGAAACGGTCGTGCAACCCGATAGATTCGTCATGAGAGCGATTCCAATCAACAAAGCGCCCGTGATCAACCGGGCTGACTCCAAATGTCGCGCGGTTCGCTTCATCGCGTTTGCCGCCTCCTGCCTGTGATCCTTCGGGAATTTCATCACGGCTGCTCTCCTACTGATGATCCCGAGGGATCGTATCTTCCCAGTTCTTCTCGCGAACGAGTGCGCCGTCTTTCAACAGACGCCGGGTGTATTCGTAATAGAAGTTCTTCAGGTCGCTGCGAAACGACATCTTCGATTCCCAGGTGAGCGTTCGGTCGTGGAGTTCAACCGACGTTCGATAGGTACCGACCACGGAGGTCGCCTCGGGGTGTTTGTCGCTCGTTTGGTGCTCAATCGTCTCCTCGAAGCGCTCCGTACCCCACGGATATCGGGATGCACTCGCGTTGGTAGCCTTGACGTTCGCCGTTCCGGTCTGGGGATTGCGGTCGATCGATGAGATTTCGCCATATCCCGAGACATTGCCGGAATCGAGGGTTTCGAAACCTGGCAGCTTCGGATTCTCTTCCGGCGGGAGGAAGTTCGGCTTGGGCCACTCGCCCGGCGGCACGACTGGAATGATGAGCCGGGTGGCCCCCTTTCCACCCAGCTGCAACGCAGTGGTCATCGGATAAGGGGTCGGCCAGAGCATCGGCCACTGCGCGTTGTTGACCGCGAAGCGCATCCGATGGCCTTTTTCGAACACCCAGGACGTGAAGTGCATCTCGATTTCGAGTTCGAATGGCTCACCGGGTTCCAGTGGCTTCGGATCCTTCGCGGACTCGCGGTGTGTACCGTTGAAGCCCGCGCCCGCGACCTGTGTGACCGCGCCATCGGGCGCCACGTCCGAGAGGCGCACGAACCAATTTGCATGCGGCGCGTCTGCCGAAACCTGAAGGATCGCGCGCGGTAGGCCCAGGATTTCGACTTTCTGCGTCGAGGGGATCGCTGTCGTAAACCAGGCTGAAGGCATCCGTCGGGCGCTGGTCGTGGGCCGCGTCCCCCCACCACATCACGGGGCCGCCGGCTTCGACGCCCGTCGACGCGTGGTAGCGAAGTTGGTGGGTGGCGTTCTTGGACGCTTTGTTGGCGAGGTCGTGATTCGCCTGTGGGTAGAGAGTCCGCTCGCGGATGCGTTCGATCGGCCAGCCTTCTTCCCAGCGCCAGTCGCCATCGACCTCTTCGAGGATCGGGCCCGGGGCGTGCCAGCGCCGGACGAAGACCGCGAACTGCGGCTCGTCGAGGATCCCGGTGTTGCGCCCCTTGAGCCAGTAGTCGTACCAACGCACGGCTTCGTGGCGCCATTCCATCTGCGGCTTCGGGCTCGCGTTATGCGGGAAATAATGTGACCAGGGCCCGATCAGTCCCTTCACGGGTGCCTCGAGGTGTTCGAGCATGCGCGGCACGCTGTCGCGGTAGCCGTCGTACCAACCCCCGATCACGAAGGTGGGGTACGCGGATCGATCCATAATCCTCTTTGAGCGTCGTCCGCTCCCAAAACGGACCGTACCGTTGCATTCGCTTGTAGGTCATCATCCAGGGTTCGGTGTCGAAGCGGTTCTCGAAGTACTCCTCGTCGATTGTGTAGTCCGGCGCGCCGGGCCGCGAATTGTCGAGGTCCTGGCTCATCTCCCACGAATCGACGTGGATGATGCCGTCCATGAAGTGCACGTCGTCCTGGTAGAGGTCGTCGGTGGCGCAGACGGCGATGATGGCTTTGAGGGCCGGCGGATTTCGCATCGCGAGGTGGATCGAATTGAAGCCGCCCCACGAGATGCCGAACATGCCCACATTGCCATTGGAAAAGGGTTGCTCGGAAAGCCAGTCGATGACGACTTCGCCGTCGTCGTTTTCCTGGTCGGAGTATTCGTAGGGGATCAAGCGGCCCTCACTGTTTCCGGTGCCGCGCATATCGACGCGGGCGACGATGTAGCCGCGCCGAACGAAATAGGAATACAGCGAATGATCTCGTCCGCGAGATTCCGTCTTGCGGTAGGGCAGATATTCGAGCAGTACCGGAAACCGCTCGTCGTCTTTTCCCCCTTCCGGTACGAAGAGGTCCGCAGCCAATCGCACGCCGTCCGGCATGGGGATCCAGGCCTCTTGTAGGCCCATCCCGTAGATCGGAGCCGAAGGCGATTCGATCGCTTCCGGCGAGCAGCTGCAGACGATGATCAGAGCGATGAGGATCAGCGCTGTAAAGAGGCGTCCGGGGTGGTGGTTCACTGGTTCCTCCGTCTTGCTATGTCAAACGCAATACCGGTCGCTTGCAAGGTCGCCAAGGTTCCGATCCGAATCAGATTCAGCAGCGGTTCGCGGGAATGCATTCAGGGTCCTGTGGCGATGGGCGAAGACACCCATGGCGGTGCAAATCGCGGAGACCCTTCGCACGGCGTGACCTCTCTCTAGTCCGCTGGTACCGGGGGTGGACCTTCCGGGATGTAAAACTTCATCTTGAATCCCTTGGTTTCTTCCTCGAATTCTTTCACGATGGCTTTGCGTTGCTCGGGATTCTCATAGAGGTCCACCATGGTGATGGCCAGCGCTTTCGCGGCGTAGACCATGCCTTTGTGGCCGATCGACATGCCGCCCGTTGCCACGACCGGCCACGCGTGCCAGGGGGCGTCGTGTGCAGCCGTGGTGACCGACAGGTGCAGGGTGGGTACCACCCAGCTCACATCGGCCACGTCGGTGGAGCCGCCCTCGGGCGGGCGTTCCGTCAGGTCGAGGGGTTCGGGTTCGGTTTTCAGGCCAACAGGTTCGACGCCGGTTTCGCGTTGAATCGCGCGCGCGAATTCTTGTTCTTGCTCGGTGAATTCCAGGGGGCCGAGCCAGCTCATGTTCTTGTGGATGAGCTTGGCGCCCTCGCGGTTTACGAGCATCTCATAGCTGCCCGCCTGGGTGGTAAATGTGCTCTCGGTACCGGTAGCGAGTGCGGCGCCCACCGCGGCGGCCCGCGCTCTTTCCACGAGTTCATCGACGCTCGTGTGCTCGCTGTCCCGCACCCAGGTCCAGACCTTCGCGTAGTCGGGAACCACGTTGGGTACGTCTCCGCCGTCTGCAATCACGTAGTGCATCCTAACGGTAGGCTGCACGTGCTCACGCATCAGATTGATTGCGTGGGTGAAGAGTTCGACACCGTCGAGCGCGCTTCGACCATTCCAAGGGTCGGCGGCAGCGTGAGCCGCTTTCCCGCGAAACTCGACCACAAAATCCGCTATCGCCTGACTGCCCTCGGTGTCGGCGGTAATTTCGTCTCCCGGATGCCAGGCGAGTGCGATATCGAGATCATCGAACAGGCCCGCTCGGATCATGTAGACCTTGCCGCCGATACTTTCCTCGGCAGGCGTACCGTAAAAGCGAATCGTGCCCTTCAGCTCACCGGTGGCAATCAACTCCTTGATCGCGATTGCAGCGGCGAGGCTTGCGGGGCCGAAGAGGTTGTGGCCACATCCGTGACCCCCTGCACCTTCTTCGAGCGCTTCCTGGGTGGTCTGGGCTTTCTGCGAAATTCCCGGCAGCGCGTCGTATTCGCCCATGATGCCGATGATCGGTCGGCCCTTTCCGTAGCTGGCTACGAATGCGGTCGGCATCTCGGCGACGCCCCGTTCGACCTCGAAGCCCTGAGCCTCGGCGTAGTCGGCGAGCATCGCGGCGGAGCGCGTTTCGCGTAGCGCGGTCTCCGCGAAGGCCCAGATCTGATCGGAGAGTCCGCTCATGTCGGCGCTCTGGCGATCGATGCTCGTGACGGCTTCTTGTTTGGCGGCGCTGGCGGGTTCGGCCTGGGTCGCGCCGGGCGCGAAAAGGAAGCCGAGAATCGAAACAAATGCGAGGGAGCGTTTCATGGGGGGATGTCTCCAGTCTGTTTCGCCTGCGGTGGGATCGATGAAGCCACCGCAATAGCGATCGAAACTCTTAGTGGGCTTTGGCGGTCTTCTCTCCCTTGAGGTACCGGCCGAACCAAACCAGGTAGCGTTCGTATAGGTCTTTGGCGTGCGATGGCGTGTCGATCCCGTGGAACTCATCCGGATAGACGACGAGTTCCGTGGGCACGCCGAGCAGCTTGAGTGCGAAGTACAGCTGTTCAGAATTGATGATCGGGACGTTCCAGTCTTCCTTGCCGCCGAGAATCAGGGTGGGCGTGGTGACGTTTTCGACCCGATTGAACGGGGAAATCTTGTCGTAGAGTTCTCGACTCTCGGGTTTCCAGGGCAGGCCCAACTCGTAGCGCCACCAGCGTTGGTACTGGTCGTGGCCGAAATTCACGACGTAGAGCGTAGAACTCGCGCCCGTGGCCGCGGCCTTGAAGCGGTCGGTCTTGGTAATCACGTGGTTGGTCAGCATGCCGCCGTACGACCAGCCGGTCACCGCGAGTTTGTCGGGGTTCGCCCAACCCTTTTCGACGATGTAGTCCACGCCGCCCATCACGTCGTCGAAATCGGACTCCCCCCAGGCCTGCCAGATCGCCATGCAGAAATCCCGGCCGTAGCCCGTCGAGCCCCGTGGGTTCGGCATCACGACCACGTAGCCGTTCGAAGCGTAGAGTTGTGCCCCGAAGTGGAAACTGAAGTCGTACTGGCTTTGGGGTCCGCCGTGAATTCGCAAGATTCCGGGATAGCGACGGCGGGAAGAAAAATTGGGCGGCTTGACGACGAAAGCCTCGATCTCCGTACCATCTTTGCTCGCATAACGGATCTCTTCCACCGAGCCGAGCCGGAGCGAAGCCATCACGGCGTCGTTGACGTGGGATCGCCGCTCGAGATTTCCGTTTGCAAACAGGAAGACTTCAGCGGGGAAATGCGGTTCGGAAACCAGCACGGCGATCTCGCCCGATGGGCCCTGGTCGAGCGCACTGACGGCACGCGGGCCGCTGATGAGACGCTCGACCGCACCACCTGACGCGGAAATGCGCGCCAGGTTCAGCTCGCCGCTGTCCTCGAGCAGGAAGTAGATCGAATCGTCGCTCTTGGAGAACCGGGGTGAAAAGATCATTCGGTCGAGCGGTTGGGTCAGCAGCTTCGACTCGCCGCCCGCCGCCGAGGAAACTGCGAGATGGTTGGTTCCGTAGAGCACCTCGGCACCCGTCTCGATGTTCGAGGTGTGGGCGATCAGGGTGCCATCCCGGCTCCAACTCGGCGTGCCATCCGGCCCGGGGTTGGTGGTGATCTGCAGTGGTTTGGCGCCGAGATTGTCGTTGTCGGCTGCGACCACCCAGATGTCGTCATTGTAGTTGTCGTCCGGAATTTCGGTGCGATTGCTCGCGAAGGCGATCCGGGTTCCGTCAACCGACCAGGCGGGCTCGGAGTCGTCGAAGTCTCCAGAGGTGATCTGTTTGATTTCTTCGGATGCTAGGTCGAAGACATAGAGATGGGTTCGGCGGTTATCGAGATAGCCCACGTAGTCCATCTTGAACTGCCGGCGCGTCACCACCCAGGGCGGAGGGGTCTTCTTCTCATACGTCTCGCCCTTTTCCTCGGCCTCCTTGGCTTCGAGTTCCTCGGGCTTGGGATCACGCATCACCAGGAGCAGCTTTTTGCTGTCGGGCGACCATTCGAAGGTTCTCACTCCCTGCGCGGTGTCCGTGCGCTGAACGGCCTCGCCGCCCTTGCGAAACAGGGTCCAGACCTGGGTCTTTCCCTCGTTACGCGATGACAGAAAGCCCAGGTGTTTTCCGTCCGGGCTCCAACGCGGCGAAGAGGAACTCTCGCCCTTGGCAGAGAGGGGAATTGGGTCGCCCCCAGCGGCGGGCACCATCCAGATCCGGCTGCTGGATTCGTCCGCTTCGAGGTCCTGGGTCCCGACCGTGTAGGCGATCCAACGGCCGTCGGGAGAGATGCGCGGTCCCCCGACATCGCCGAGCCGGAAGTAGTCGTCCGGGGTGACGAGTTGGGGTTTGTTCTTCTTGCTTGCCGCCGCTGAATCCGTCGGAGCGAACACCGACGAGCCGCATAGCAGGGTGAGGAGGGTGATTCCGAAAGCAATCCGATAACCGATGCTCATTGAGGATTTACTCCTTCTAAGCGGTTTCGATCTTCGAGCCTCTCGCTGTCCGATGGAATATGAAGCCGGTGTGCTTCTCGACCGGCCGCCATCAATAGCATATTGCCCGAACTACGGACCGTTATGGAATGGGGTTCTGGGGCCGTCACGCGGCAGAATTGAATGGGTGTTCAATGCTCATCCGGCCAGCCGTTCTCGCCGCGATCCAGGCGGCGATTGGCCTGAGATCGACTATCCCGCCAGATCAAAGCAGGGTAGACTGGAGTTTCGAGCGGACTTTTTGCCGCACCCGGAGCCGGCAGCGTTTCTGAACCGTGGGAGCCCGTATGAGCGACGTTTCCGAGAGCGTAACCGACGGCAGCAGCTCGGCTCAGGCCCGCCCGAAGCGGGATGCGGGCAAGGCCCAGGCGTCCGAGCAGCCCTTCGAGTACCCGTTGCAGCGCGAGTACGTCGAACCGGACTGGAGGCGCCTACCCGGTTACGCCGACGTCACCCGTGAGCAATGGGAATCCGCGAAATGGCAGCGCTCGAATTCAGTGAAGAATCTCGCCGAGTTCAAGAGAGTGCTCGGAGAGCACCTCGGCGACGATTTTTGCGCGGATCTCGAACGCGACCAGCGAGAGCGCGCCACGATGTCGATGCTGATCCCGCCGCACATGGTCAACACGATGGACGAGCGGAACCTGTATGAAGACCCGGTGCGCCGCTACATGGCGCCTGCGTTCAGCGAGCGGGATCTCGACTGGCCGAGTCACCCCATGGCGACCCGCGACTCTCTCCACGAGGCGGATATGTGGGCGGTCGAAGGCCTCACCCACCGCTACCCGACCAAGGTGCTCGCCGAGATGATCCCAACCTGTCCGCAGTACTGCGGGCACTGCACCCGGATGGATCTCGTCGGCACGGACACCAGCCAGATCCTCAAGTACAAGTTCGAGTTGAAGCAACAGGATCGCTGGGACGCGATGCTCGATTACCTCGCGCGAACTCCTTCCGTTCGCGACGTGGTGGTGTCGGGTGGTGACGTCGCGAACGTGCCCGTCAAGCGTCTGGAGAGGAACGGCTGCTCAAGTTGATGGATCTGCCGAATATCCGGGACGTGCGGCTCGCCACCAAGGCGCTCGTCGCGGTTCCCCAGCACTTTCTGCAGGACGATCTGCTCGAGTCCTACGCGGCGATTGCGAAGCGCGCGCGAGAGCGCGGGATCGACATTGCGGTACACACGCACGTGAATTCGGCACAACAGGTGACGCCGCTATTTGGCAAGGGCGGTGCGGGCGCTTCTCGACATGGGATTCCGCGACGTGCGAAATCAGGGCGTGCTGCTGCGCGGCGTGAATGCGACGCCCAAGCAGCTCCTCGACCTGTGTTTCATGCTCACGGATCACGCGAAGGTGATCCCCTACTACTTCTATATGTGCGACATGATCCCGAACGCGGAGCACTGGCGGCTTTCGGTTGCGGAGACGCAGGATCTGCAGATGGCGATCATGGGGTATCTGCCGGGCTTCGCGACGCCGAGGTTCCTTTGTGACGTCGCGTTCGTCGGCAAGCGCTGGGTCCACATGCTGAGCTCGTACGATCGCGAAAAGGGGATCTCCTATTGGCGAAAGAACTACCGGACGGGCATCGAATACGACGATCCGGAAGCCCTCACTCGGGAGTACCCGTCCTACGATCCCGTTTCCACGCTTCCCGAGGCGGGAAAAGCGTATTGGCGCGAATTTCTCGCATCGCAGCAAGGCGAAGCACGCGGATCCGTCTGAGCGATGCGCCCCACACTCCAAACGCTCGACCCGGGTATGGTCGACCAGGTCCTCGATGAATCGAAGAAGATCATGGCCGAGATCGGGATGGAAATCCGCGGTCCCGAATTGCGCCAGCGCCTCCTCGATCATGGACTGAAGACCGACGCGAGCGGCGAGCGCATCCTGTTTCCCGCGGACGTAGTCGACAAGGCGATTGCGAGCTGCCCGAAGTCCATCACGCTCTACGATCGCGACGGCAAGCCACACGCCGAACTCGGTGGCGACAACGTGCACTTCGTGCCCGCCTCGAGTGGCCTGAAGATCCTCGATCACCGCACGAACGAGATTCGACTCGCGGATTCAAAGGACTTCATCGAGTACGCGCGGTTGTGTGATGGCCTCGAGCACATCGCCTATCTGGCCACGGCCTTCTCGACCAACGACGACATCGAACCCCAGGTTTCAGATGCCTGGCGGCTCTACATGTGTCTGACCACCACGAAGAAACCCATCGTTTCAGGGGCTTTCAGCGAGAGCGGTGTTCCCCGCATGGCAGAGATGATGCAGCTGTTTCGAGCGGATCGCGCCGAGCTGTCCGCGAAGCCGATGTCGATTTTTACGATCACCGCCACGGGCAATTTCCGCTACGGCGAAGACTCCTGCCAGAATCTGCTCGACTGTGTCGAGACCGGGATCCCCGTCGAGATCGTTCCCGTGACGTTGATGGGCCTGATCGCTCCGGTGACCATGGTGGGTGCGTTGGTATTCCATTGCATCGATGTGTTGACGGGTATTACGATGGCGCAGATCGTACGCCCCGGCGCGCCCGTGTTGTTCGGTGGGGCTCCGGCCACCTTCCATATGAAAGCAGCCAGCTCTCCGATGCTCGCGATCGAAGCGCTGCACCTCGACGTGGCCTACGTGAATGTCGCCAAGCGTCTGGGCCTGCCGTGCCAGGCGTACATGGGATTGACCGACGCCAAGGTCCTCGACGCGCAGGCAGGCGCGGAAACTTTCGGCAGTGCGCTGCTCGCGGCGCTGGCCGGGGTCAACTCGGTATCCGGACCGGGTATGTTGGATTTCGTGCTGACCTTCAGTCTGCCCAAGTTGGTTTTCGACAACGAAATCTGTGGCCAGGTGCTGCATTTCGTTCGCGAAATCGAACCGCGGGAAGACCTGCCCACGACCGAGTTGGTTCGCGAGTTGATCGCGAACGACCACCTGATCACGTCGCCGCACACACTCAAGCACTGGCCGCAGGAGCTGTATCTCACGGATCCGGTTTTCGACCGGGAAAATCGCGAGGCCTGGGAGAAGGCCGGCTCGTCGACGCTCGATCAACGCGCTCACGACGGCGTGGAAAAGCGACTGGCGTCGTACGTGCCGATCGAGACCGATCCGGCGATGGATGCCGAGATGCGCCGCCTCGTGCAGTTGGGAATGAAGCAAGAGCGGGATCTGCCAGTACTCCCGCCCCCACCCGATCCCAAAATGGCACCCGCTGGCCCGCGAAAACGACGCGGCGGACGAAGACATCCCAAGACCTCGACTGCGTGATTTTGCATCGCGCCCGTCCTGGCCATAGAGAGGAGAGGTTTCGATCATGCAGTCCAAGGACACGAGCGACAAGATGACATCCGTGATGCCGCCCCCGTATCCGGGCGAGTATCCGAAGATCGTGGTACCGCCGCCGGGTCCCAAGACGAAGGAGTGGAACGACCGGGACCGCAAGGTGGTTTCGCAGAACCTGACGCCGGATTACGAGCTGGTCACCGAGCGCGCTTCGGGAATGGTGATCGAGGATCTCGACGGCAATTGTTTTCTCGACTTCGCGGCGGGCATCTCCACCGTATCCACGGGGCACTGCCACCCCGAGGTCGTTCGCGCCGTTCAGCAACAGGCGGAGCGCATGCTCCACGTCTGTTATACGGACTTCCACTACCCCGCCTACATCGAGCTTTGCGAGATGCTCGCGAAGCTGGCCCCGATGTCCGGTGACAATCGGGTGTTCCTGTCGAATTCGGGTGCAGAAGCGGTCGAGACGGCGATCAAGCTCGCGCGCACCCGGACCGGCCGATCGAAGATCATCGCGTTTTATGGCGCCTTCCACGGGCGCACGCTCGGCACCCTGACGCTCACGGCCAGCAAGCCCGTACAGCGTCGGAGCTTTGGGCCGCTGCTGCCGGATATCTTCCACACCCACTACTCGTACTGTTATCAATGCCCCGTCAACCGGAAGCCCGACTCGTGCGACGTGCAGTGTCTCGACCTGCTGACGGATTCGATGTTCCACCACACGGTCCCGCCGGACGAAGTGGCGGCGGTGCTTGTGGAACCCATTCAGGGAGAGGGGGGATTCATTCCTCCGCACCCGGAATTTCTGCACCGGCTGCAGGCCCTTTGCCGCGAACACGGCATCCTACTGATTGCGGATGAAGTGCAATGCGGGATGGGCCGGACGGGCAAGCTGTTCGCGTCCGAGCACTTCGGCCTCGATCCCGACATCGTGATCCTCGCGAAGGGCATCGCATCGGGTATGCCGATCTCGGCCGTCATCGCGCGCGCCGACGTGATGAAGTGGAACGACGGCAGCCACGGAAGCACGTTCGGCGGCAACCCTCTGTCCTGTCAAGCCGCGCTCGCCACGCTGCGGTTGCTACAGGGCGGACTGACGGAAAATGCGGGTCGCGTCGGAAGCCGGCTGATCGAGAAGCTGCGCGGCTTGAAGGACAAGCACGCGCTGCTCGGCGACGTGCGCGGCATGGGCCTGATGATCGGGCTCGAGATCGTCGCGAATCAGGATACCCGCGAACCCGCGCCCAAGGAGCGCGAGCGCATCGTCTGCCGATTGTACGAGAAGGGCTTGCTCACACTGCCGTGTGGGAAGTCGACGATTCGACTCTCGCCGCCGCTGATCTGCAGCGATTCGGATGCCGACAAGGCGGTTTCGATCCTCGATGAGGTACTCGGCGAGATCGGCGCGACCAGCTGAGGGAGACCTGAGCTGGAGGTGACCCCAAAGCGGCCCAACCAAGAGGAGCCTTTTGGGGTCGCGATCGCCGGACCAGCGAAAACTCCTAGGACTTCGGCCGCCTATCCGGAGCGTCGAGGCAATTTAGACGAAAAGAGGCTGCTGGGGCGGCTGATTTGGATCATTACGCCCTCGCTGGAGATGCCCGGAAACGCTATATCCTGAGCCCCATGCCCATCCACTCCCCCTTCCACGATCGCGTCGCGCGCTATTGCACCAGTTACGCCTGGAAGGATTGGGCGGGTTACTACGCGGTCTCCCATTTCGGTGAGACACACCTTCCCGAGTACTGGGCGTTCCGCGAGTCGTGCGCGATCACCGATATCACGCCCCTATTCAAGTACGAGGTCAAGGGCAAGGACGCAGCGCGCCTGCTTTCGCGCATGACGGTGCGCGGTTTCGAGAAGATGCAGGTGGGGCGCGTCGCCTATACGTGCTGGTGCGATGCCAACGGCAAGGTGATCGACGACGGAACGGTGAGTCGGCTCGGAGAGGATCACTTCTTCATCACGGCCGCAGAACCGACGCTGTCCTGGATGAGCCGCCTGAGCCGCGGCTTCGAGGTCGAGCTGCTGGATGTGAGCGAACGGACGGGTGCACTCTCGTTGCAGGGGCCGACTTCGCGCGACGTCCTGAAGCAATGCAGCGATGCCAACCTCGACGCACTGAAGTTCTTCCAGACGACACCCGCGAGGCTCGACGGCATCGGTGTCCAGATCAGCCGCACAGGTTATTCAGGAGATCTCGGTTACGAGTTGTGGTGTAATGCAGGAGACGCGCTGAAGGTCTGGGACGCGATCATGGCCGTGGGCCGCGACTACGGGATCGAACCCGCCGGTATCGAGGCGCTCGACATGGTGCGCATCGAAGCGGGTTTCATCATGCTCGGCGTCGACTACTACTCTGCGCCGCACGTCACCATCGATGCCCGCCGTTCTTCACCCTACGAGATCGGGCTCGATCGGTGCGTAAAGCTCGATCATGGTCCGTTCATGGGTCAGGAGGCGTTGCGCGCGGAAGCCGCGCGCGGCGCCGAGTGGAAGATGGTCGGAGTGGAGGCGGACTGGCTCGAACTCGAGCACCTATACGAAAGCTACAGCCTTCCCCCCGGGCTCGCGCCAGCCGCATGCCGCGAGGCCGTGCCCCTCTACTCGGATGGCAAATTCGTAGGGCAGGTGACGAGCACCGTCTGGTCGCCGCTGCTGAAGCGCTACATCAGCCTGGCAAGCGTCAAGGCGAAATACGCGGGGCTCGGTACGAAGCTCCAGCTCGAGCACACCGCGCTTTATGAGCGAAAGACGGTCACCGCAACCGTCGTCGAAAGACCCTTCTTCGAACCCGAGCGCAAGAGGACACCCTGATGACCACGACTTATGATGCGATCGTCATCGGCGCCGGGCACAACGGGCTCACCTGTGCGGCCTACCTCGCCAAGGCTGGGCGCAAGGTGCTCGTCCTCGAGAGTCGCGAGACGATCGGCGGCGCGACGGTCAGCGAGGAGATCTATCCGGGCTTCACCTTCTCGACCTGTTCGTATGTGGTGAGTCTGCTGCGACCGCAGATCATTCGCGACCTGGAACTCTCGAAGCACGGCCTCGAGATCATGCCGCTGGACTGGACGTTTTCTCCGTTCGAAGACGGCACCTCGCTGCTGCGCGGTCCCGATGCCGAGATGAACCGGCGCAACATCGCGCGCTTTTCCCGCAAGGATGCAGAGCGATATCCGCTGTTCGGTCAGGCGATGAGTGAACTCGGGCGGATGATGAAGCCGATCATCGAATCTCCCATACCCGAGCCGTCCAAGCTCACTCCCTCGACGATCCTCGACGCGCTGCGCATTGGCAAGCAATTCAAGGGGGTTGGCGAGGAGTGGTTGGCCGCCAACCTCAAGATGATGACGATGAGCGCCGTCGACTTCTTGAGCGAATGGTTCGAGTCCGAGCGCCTGATCGGGCCGATGAGCGTGAGCGGCATCATCGGCACCTTCCTCGGGATTCGATCGCCGGGCACCGCCTACGTGCTGCTGCACCACTACATGGGCGAGATCGATGGCGCGTTCCGGGCGTGGGGCCTGCAGAAGGGTGGCACCGGCGGGGTTGCGATGGCGATCGCGCGGTCCGCAGAGTCGTTCGGCGTCGAGATCAAGACGGGCTGCCCCGTCGACAAGGTGCTCATGACGGGTAGCGAGGCGCGAGGCGTCGTGCTGAAAAACGGCGATGAGTACTACGCGAAAGCGATCGTGAGCGGAGCGGACCCGCATCGGACCTTCCTCGGCCTGGTTGGAGAAGATCGCCTCGACGAGGATTTCACCAAGCAGATCAAACGATTCAAGATGCGGGGCTCGTCGGGCAAGGTGAATCTCGCACTCGATTCGCTCCCCGTGTTCCCCGGCCTGGACCAGGAATCACCCGCTCTCCGGGCGGACATCACGATTGCGCCGAATATCGATTTTCTCGAGCGGGCCTACGACGACGCGAAGTACGGGCGATTTTCTCGCGAGCCGTTCATGGATTGTGTGATCCCGTCGCTGACAGACCCGTCTGTGGCGCCGCCCGGTAAACACGTGATGAGCATCTTCGTGCAGTACGCGCCCTACAACCTCAAGGAGGGTCCGGCCGACTGGGAGAACCAACGCGAGGCGTTCGGTGATGCGGTCATCAACACCCTCGAGCGCTTCTCCCCGGGCATCAAGGACCGCATCCTCCATCGTCATGTGCTGACGCCGTGGGATCTCGAGAAGACCTACGGTCTCACCGAGGGCAACATCTTTCACGGTGAGCTCAGCCTCGAACAGCTCGCCTTCATGCGCCCGGCTGCGGGTTGGGCGCGCTACAAGACCCCGATCGAGAAGCTCTGGTTGTGCGGAGCAGGTGCACATCCTGGTGGTGGAATCATGGCCGCGCCCGGACAACTTTGCGCGAACACCATGCTCAAGGCGAGGGCGGTATGAGTCGCGCCATCATCATCGGAGCTGGACACAACGGATTGGTGGCCGGGCTGCTGCTCGCGCGCGCAGGCCGCAAAGTGACGATCGTCGAGCAGCGCGCTGTCGTGGGGGGATTGTGCGCTGCAAGCGAAGTGCACCCGGGCTACACGGTTCCCGGCTTGCTTCACGACAGCACCGGAGTTCGCCGAGAAGTCGTCAATTCGCTCGGTCTTTCCCGCTTCGGCCTCGAATTCGAGAGCGAAGCACCGTCGGTGCTTGCCGCGCATTCGGAGCACAAGGGCATCGTGCTGCACGCGGAGGCCAAGCGCTCGCGCGACGAACTCGAGGCGCTTCACCCGGGCGACGGCGACGGCTACATCGCGTGGCGCGGTTTCTTGTCGCGAATTCGCGGCTTCGTGGCGGGTGTATTGAGCGAAAAGCCGCCCTTGATGAAGCCCGACTCGATCGCCGAGCTATGGAACATGGGCAAGACTGGCATCGGCCTTCGACGGCTCGGCAAACCCGACATGCTCGAGTTGATGCGCGTGGCCCCCATGTGTGCGGCCGATTGGCTGCAGGAATCTTTCGGCGATCCGCTGCCCGCTGCGGCACTCGCAGCGCCGGCTGTAATCGGCGCCTCTCTCGGGCCGTGGTCGGCGGGTACCGCTGCGAGCTTGTTGCTCTACGAAAGCGTGCGCGGCGCAGAGATCAAAGGCGGGCCGGCTGCGTTGACGCAATCGCTGCAGAAAGCCTTCGAGGCGGCCGGCGGAGAGATCTCGCTGGAGTCAGCGGTCGCTCGGATCCGTGTCGAAAACGGGGCGGTCCGCGGAGTCGAAGTCGAGGGTGGAGGCTTCATCGAAGCGCCGTTGGTGGTGGCCAGTTGCGATCCGAAGCGCGCGCTGCTCGATTTGGTCGAGCCGGCCACCTTGCCGCTCGACGTCGAGGAGCAGGTCGCTTCGATCCGCGTGCGTGGGTCGACGGCAAAAGTAAACCTTGCCCTGAACGGTCAGATCGATTTCCGCGACCGCGAGGGCGAGCGGCACGCGCGCGCGGTCGTCTCCGATCACGTTGACGAGATCGAGCGCGCGTTCGACGCCGCGAAGTACCGCGGATGTTCAGAGCGTCCCCATCTCGACGTGAGCATCCCGAGTGTCAACGATCCGTCGCTCGCGCCGGAGGGTAAGGACGTCGTCTCGATCCTTGCTCACGCGGCACCCTACCACCTCGAGGGCGGCTGGAGTGGCGAAGCGAGCGAACGCTTTGGTGACGCGGTCGTGGAAATGTTGGAAAGCGTTGCACCGGGGACCCGGGCCAGGATCGTCGCGCGCGAAGTCCTCAGCCCTGCGGATCTCGAAGATCGCTACGGCCTCACGGGCGGCCATGTCCACCACGGAGAGCACGCGCTCGACCAGCTTCTCTTCATGCGCCCGACGTCCAAGCTGGCGCGGTACAAGACGCCGATCGAGGGGCTCTTTCTCGGGGGCAGCGGCTCGCACCCGGGCGGTGGTGTCACCTGCCAGCCCGGCGCGCTCGCCGCAGAGGCAGTCCTCAAGGGTTGAGCTACCGGTCGCTGGCGAATCCTTCGGATTCGCTTTGCGGCGACGAGGCCTATTCGGCCTCGTCTGGCGCGGATTTCGCGTGTGCAGCCTAGTCGGTCAGCTGTTCGGCAAACTTTGCCGATGTCCCTGCGCGGACCTGCTCTAGTGTCGCTCCTGGCATCAGTTCGATCAGGGTGAGCTTCCCCGATTCGAATGAAAAGACGGCCTGTTCGGTAATCACCATGTTCACCGCACTGCTGGTCGTGAGTGGAAGGTCGCATTCGGGCACGACCTTCGGACTGCCGTCGCGGTTGGTGTGCGTCATGGTGATGATCAGTCGCTTGGCACCCGAAGCCAGATCCATCGCGCCGCCAACACCGAGGAGGGGCTTCCCCGGGACGGCCCAATTCGCGAGGTTGGCCGCTTCGTCGACCTGCAATCCGCCCATGATCGCCACGTCGACGTGTCCACCGCGAATCATCGCGAACGAATCCGCGCTGTCGAAGTAGCTGCTCCCCGGCAGTGCGGTGACCGGGATCTTGCCCGCGTTGACCGGGAAGTCCATCGCGCCGCCTTCGGTGGGTGCGGGGCCGACGCCGAGCATGCCATTTTCGCTGTGGAGAATGATCCCGTGATCCGGTGTGATCAGGTCGGCCACGAGTGTCGGGATTCCGATTCCGAGATTGACCACGTCGCCGCGCTTCAACTCCTTTAGCGCGCGACGGGCCATGTTCATGCGCGCGTCGTCGACCTTCTTGTCGCTCGACGCCACGGAGGCGGAGGTGCCCAATTCCTCGAGTGTGGTGCTCGCCTGGACGAGGTAGTCGACGAAGCAACCCGGTGTGTGGACCTGATTGGGATCGATCTCTCCGATGGGAACGATCGATTCCGTCTCCGCGATCACGAGGTCGGCTGCGGTTGCCATCGCCCGATTGAAGTTCTGTTCGGTCATGCGGTAGACGAGGTTGCCCGCGGTGTCGGCTTTCCACGCGCGGACGAAAGCCACGTTGCCCCGCAACCCCGGCACGAGGATATGCATCTTGCCGTCGATGAGTTTCGTTTCGTGTTTTTCGCCGATCAGGGTTCCCGCTGCGGTGGGGGTGTAGAATCCGCCGATTCCCGCACCACCGGCGCGCAACGCTTCGGCGAGGGTACCCTGGGGAATCAGTTCGACCTCCATGGTTCCGGCCTGGGAGGCTGCAACGGCCTCGGGATTGCTGGTAAAGAATGACCCGATCGCTTTCTTGAGTTGGCCCGTGCGCACCAGCTTGCCGCCGCCGAGTCCGACCTCGCCGACGTTGTTCGCCACGTAGGTGAGTTCTTTGGCGTCAGTTTCCGCAAGCGCGTGAACGAGATGCACCGGATTTCCCGTCATCCCGAAGCCACCGACGAGAATCGTGTCTCCGGTCTTCACCAGCGCGACGGCCTCTTCGAGCGATATCTGGGGAACTTCTTTCACGGTTGCCCTCTACTAAATCTTCTCGACGATCGCGGCTTCGCCCTGACCTACGCCCACACAGAGCGTGGCCAGGCCGTACTGGATCGATTCGCCGAGTTCGGATCGCCTTTGCATTTCGTGGATCAGGGTCGTGAACAATCGCGCCCCCGAGCATCCGAGCGGGTGGCCCAGTGCAATGGCTCCGCCGTTTACGTTGGTGATCGCGGGATCGAGTCCGAGTTCGCGCAGTACGGCAACGGACTGAACCGCAAAGGCCTCGTTGAGTTCGGCGAGTTGAATGTCGTCGATCGAGAGTCCCGCGCGGGCGAGCACTTTCCGGGTCGCGGGTATGGGTCCGAGGCCCATCACGCGAGGATCGACGCCCGCAGCCGCGGAGCACACCCAGCGCGCAAGCGGTGTGATGCCGAGTTCGTTGGCCCTGGTGTCGGACATCAAGACAATCGCCGCGGCACCGTCGTTGAGTCCACTCGAGTTTCCCGCCGTCACGGTTCCACCGGAGCGAAACGCCGCTCTCAGCCCGCTCAATTTTTCCATGTCGGTGGCGAGTTCGAACTCGTCTCCTTTGCGCGTGTAGCGCGGAAACTCGTCGGTATCGAACACGATTGGATCGCGGCGCCGCTGCGGGATCGAGACCGGAAGGATTTCTCGCTTGAAGTGGCCCGCTTGAATGGCTTGCACGGCTCGGGTCTGGCTCTCGAGCGCAAAGGCGTCCTGGTCTTGTCGGGTGATCTCGCCGCCCTTGATCTTTCCATCGCGGCTTTGCTCGTAGATGTTCTCGGCGGTCTCGCCCATGGCTTCGAGCGGGAAGAGCGCTTCCATCTTGGGGTTCGGAAACCTCCAGCCGAGCGTGCTGTCGAAACCCGTGATATTGCCCGAAGGGCCAAACGATTGCGGGTTCTTCGGCAGCACGTAGGGCGCGCGCGTCATGCTCTCGACACCCCCCGCGAGGTAGATGTCGCCCTCTCCAGCGCGGATGGCTCGGGCCGCTTGATTGATCGCGGTCAGGCCGCTGGCGCAGAGTCGATTCACCGTTGAGCCTGGCACCGATTGCGGAATTCCTGCGAGCAGCAGCGCCATTCGCGCCACATTGCGATTGTCTTCGCCGGCCTGGTTCGCGCAGCCGGCGATCACTTCTTCGATCTCGGCGGCATCGATCCCGGCGCGATTCACGGCTTCGCGCAGCACCAACGCCAACAGGTCGTCGGGCCGCACGCCCGAAAGCGCTCCGCGAATTTGACCGATGGGTGTGCGCACCGCACTCGCGATCACGACTTCAGGCATGTGTTGACTCCAGCGTCATCTCAGGCGGGATCGCCTCGATCGACGAATCGGGCACCCTCGATCTCGGCCCGGCCGATCGGCTCCGACAGGGCGGAAGTTAGAGCTTTGGCGACCTTCGGGCCATTCCGCGCAGCGAACCCTGTGTGCAGAATCCGGGCCTGGTGTCAGCTGTTTTCTTTCTGTTGGCGGCCGAGCGCTTGCTGCTTCCCGACGGGCCCCTGATACTCAGGGCGGCCCGAGAGGGAACCCAGAGCCGAGGGAGGCGGAGATGGCGCGGGGAAAGAACTTCTTTCCGATGCAGAGAGGCGAAAAGGTCGTGCTGAGCGTCCTGATTCTCTTTGCCGCTGCGTCATTCCTGCCGATCGCGCGCAGCGTCGAAGTCGCGGGCGTGTTGCTGTTCGGTTGGTTGATGGCCGCGCTGATGCTGCTTTCGCCGATTCTGACTCTCTGGGTCTTCTGGCGCGGTCGACCGCGAAACTAGCGGGCGAATCCTGCGGATTCGCTTTGCGGCGACGAGACCTTTTCGGTCTCGTCTGGCTGGCGAATCCTGCGGATTCGCTTTGCGGCGATGAGACCTTTTCGGTCTCGTCTGGCTGGCGAATCCTGCGGATTCGCTTGCGGCGTCACGCGGCCCCGATGGGCCGCGCTTCTGGAGGGGGTCGCCAGTGCTCGTCGAGCAGGTCCTCGTAGTCCTCTATCTGGTCGCCTGCATCGGAATCGGTGTTTACGCTTCGCGCAAGGTCCTGACGTCGCGCGATGAATACTGGGTGGCGGGGCGCCGGATCGGCACCGCGGTCAACACCGTGGCCATCATGGCCAGCCTCGCGAGCGGCGGCTCGATCATCGGTGTCATGGGATACGCTTATTCCCAGGGAATCCCCGCCACGTTCGCGCTGTTCGCCGGGGCGGTAGTCGGTTTCCCGCTCGCCTCGATTCTGGTCGCCCGCCAGCTGCGCAATTTTGGCCGCTACACGATCACCGATTTCCTGGTTTTCCGGTTTCCGAGCCCGGTCGTCCGGGTGCTCGTGCCGATCCTGATCGTGCTCGCGTTCACCGCCTACATCGTCGCACAGCTCAAAGCCGCTGGGATCACGGCCAACGCGCTGCTCGGTATCCCCTATGACACGGCGCTGGTCGTCGCGACGCTGGTCTTCGTCACCTACGTCTCGATTGGCGGGATGATCGCGATTACCTGGACCGACGTGGTTCAGGGAGTGTTGATGCTGTTCGTGGTCGTAGGCACCGCACTTGCGGTGATCTGGCGCGCGGGTTCTCCGTTTGCGTTGATCGCACAGGCGACCGAAGTGGCGCCGGAACTCGGTGGTCTCGCCAATCAGGAAATCGGGAGCTCCGTCGGTTATTTCATCATCTGGGCCACCGCGATTCCGGTGATCCCCCATATTGTGATGCGGGTTTTCACTGCAAAGGACGGGCGCAGCGCACAGCTTTCGCTGAACCTCGCGATGTTGGCCTACAGCGTGATGATCCTCGCTGCGGTGCTCGCAATCGTTCCGCTGGGCAAGCTCGCCTTCCCCGATCTCGCAGATGCCGATCAGGTCTTTCTGCGCGTGATCCAGTCCGAGTTTCCGGCTGTGATTCGTGGGATCGCGGTGGCGGCCGTTCTCGCGGCCGTGATGTCGACCACCGACGCGTTGCTGCTGGCCTGCAGCTCGGCGATCGCCCATGACCTGCTAGGTGACATCTTGCGGCAGAGGGCGAGCGACAAGACCGTGGCGGTGATTCGAGTGGCCTCGGCGTGGGTGGTCGGAATTTTGGCGCTCTATTGGGCGCTGTCGCCGCCCGAGTTGCTAACTCGATTCTACACCGCGGGAATTGGCTTGCTGAGCGCGGGGCTCTTCGTGCCCACCATCGCGGGCCTCTGGTGGAAGCGCGCGAACCGGGCCGGTGGGGTCGCGTCGCTGGTCGCGGGGGCGGGAACCTACGTGCTTTCTCTCAGCGGGATCGTCGACTTCGGCCTTCCCCCGATCGTCGTTTCCCTGTCCGCGAGCGCACTGGCCATGGTCGCGGGAGGGCTTTTTGGAGCACCCGAAACCGCCGAGATGCGCGAGCAGATTGCGGCCCTCCACGTCGACGAGCCCTCCGGCGGCCCCTGAGGCCCGAGGCCCGCCCACAACCGATTTTTCGCACAGCTTGATAGAATAGGGGAATGTCGCCTAGCGCCCGGAACCAGTACCCCGACGGACACGTCCTCTACCGCCGACTCGCGAAGGGCTTCCCGAAGATCGTTCGCGGAGAGGGCTGCTGGCTCTACGACGATACCGGCAAGAAATATCTCGACGCGAGCAGCGGCGCGCTCGTCGCCAACCTGGGGCACGGCAATGCCGAGTTGGCGAAGGCCATCGGCGAGCAGGCCGCGCGCGTCGGCTACGTGAACGGCGTGGCGTTCACCAACGACGCGGTCGAGGAGCTCGCGACCGAACTCAACGCGCTGACAGCTGACGGCCTCGACAAGGCGATGTTTTGTTGCAACGGGGGCGATGCCGTCGAAGCAGCACTCAAGATCGCTCGCCAGTTCTGGGCGGAATCGGGCCGGCCCGAGAAGCGGAAGATCGTATCGCTGTTTCCGAGCTATCACGGCAACACGCTTCTCGCGTTGTCGACCTCGGGCCGCCCGGCCTACCGAAAACAATTTCGAGACTGGTTGATTCCCGTTTGCAACGTGCCCGCACCCTACGCCTATCGCTGCGCGTGCCGCGGTGAACGGGAGGACTGCCCGGCCTGCAGCGGAACCGCGCTCGAAGATGTGCTGTTGCAGGAGGGGCCCGAGACCGTCGCCGCCTTCATCGCAGAGCCCGTGGGGGGAGCGTCGACGGGTGCCTCGGTGCCGCGTGCCGGGTATTGGCAGAAGATCCGGGAAATCTGCGACCGGCACGAAATTCTCTTCATTGCGGACGAGGTCATGGCTGGTGCGGGCCGCACGGGTACCTGGTCGGCGCTCGAGCCATACGCGGTCGTGCCCGATTTCCAGATTTTCGGCAAGGGGATGGCCGGCGGGTACGCGCCGCTTTCGGCGATGGTGACCTCGCGCCGGATTCTCGACGTAATCGCCAAGGGCTCGGGCGCACCGGTACACAACCAGACGTTTTCCCAATTTCCGATCTCGTGCGCAGCGGGTCTCGCGACCCTTCGACATTTGAAGGCTGAGGGCTTGATCGAGCGCTGCGCTCGGATGGGCGAGATCCTCCAGCGGCACCTCGCTGAACTCCTCGAGCACCCCAACGTGGGCGACGTGCGTGGGCGGGGGTTGCTCGCTGGTATCGAATTCGTCGAGGACAAGGATTCCCGCAAGCCTTTCGACCCGAGCGTGCGGATGGCAGAGACCTTCACGCAGGCCGCGCAGGCGGCCGGCCTCGTGGTCTGGCCCAATTCGGGGTATACCGAGCAGGAAAATGGAGACCTCGTCCTGATCGGGCCCCCGTTCATCATCACCGAGAGCGAAATTTCCGAGTTGGTGGAGCGGTTCAGGGCCGCACTCGAAACCGCGATCGAGACGATTCAATAACCAATCAGCCAAAAGATCCAAGTGAGGAGCCACGATGCCGACGGATGCACCGGACCAGATGAAGATCACCTACACGACATCCGTGGCCGACATGGAGAAGATCCACGCGGCTTTCGACAAGGCGCTCGAAAAAGTCCGATCTGAATGCGGTCGCGATTACCCGATCTATATCAACGGCAAAGAGGTGCGTTCGGATCTGCCTCCGATCGTCGACACTTCACCCATCGACACCAGCCTGGTCCTGGGCGAGTTCACTTCAGCCACCGTCGACCACGTCAACGAAGCGATCGAATCCGCTTACGACGCCCGGTTGCGCTGGGAGAAACTCGGTTGGCGCAAGCGCGTGGCGATCATGCACGAGGCAGCCGATCTGGTTCGCCGCGACAAGATTGAGATTGCGGCGTGCATGAGCCTCGAGGTCGGCAAAAATCGCATGGAAGCGCTCGGCGACGCCGAAGAAGCGGCAGACCTGATCGACTACTACGCGCAACAAATGGAAGATGCCGACGGTTACCGGCAGAAGATGAACAAGCTCACGCCAATCGAAGACAACACGGACTTGCTGCGTCCCTTCGGTGTGTTCGTGTGTATCGCGCCGTTCAATTTTCCGATGGCGCTCGGCTGCGGGATGTCGTCTGCAGCGCTCGTGGCTGGAAACACGCTCGTCTTCAAGCCGGCCCAGGACACTCCGTGGACCGGGTTGAAGCTCTACCACATCTTCCGAGAAGCGGGTGTTCCGGAGGACGTGCTGCACTTCGTATCCGGAAGGGGTTCCGTGATCGGAGACGCACTCTGGCAACATCCCAAGGTCGGCGGTGTCGTCTTTACGGGGTCGAAAGAGGTCGGCAACAGGATCTTCAAGGGATTCAGCGAAAAATGGGTCAAACCCTGCCTGATGGAGCTCGGCGGAAAGAACGCCTGCATCGTGATGGATTCCGCGGACATCGATGCGGCTGCGGAGGGTGTGATGAAGTCGACGTGGGGCCTGCAGAACCAGAAGTGCAGCGCGTGTTCGAGGGTTTACGTGCACAAGAAGGTGGCCGAGGAGTTCACCGCGAAACTGATCGAGAAGACGCGGGCGATCTCGATTGGCGATCCGACCGAGCGAGATGTGTATTTCGGACCCGTGATCAACCCGAGCGCAGTCGCGACCTGGGAGCGCGCCGTCGAGATCGGAAAGCAGGACGGGTCGATTCTCAACGGTGGCCAGCGCATGGCTGAGGGATCTCTTGCGAAGGGCCATTACGTGGAGCCCACCATCATCAAGGCGCCACTGACGAGCGCCGTCTTCTCGGAAGAATTCTTCACCCCGATCCTGGCGATCGGCGAAGTCGACTCGCTCGAGCAGGCGATCGAAGAGACCAACAAGGTCGAGTACGGCCTGACGGCGGGCTTCTTTTCGAAGGACGAAGCGGAGGTGGAGAAGTTCTTCGACGAGGTCGAAGTGGGTGTCATCTACGTCAACAAACGCAGCGGCGCCACCACCGGTGCCTGGCCGGGCGCGCAGCCCTTCACGGGCTGGAAGGCCTCCGGTTCGAGCGGGAAGGGCGGTTGCGGTCCCTACTACGTGATGCAGTTCATGCGGGAGCAGAGCCGCTGCGTAATCGAGGAGTAGCCCGAGCGTCGGTCTGGTAACCGGAGGCGGCGATCGACGCAGCCGTCGGTTTGCGAGGATGAGATTGTCGTAGCGAGTCGATGGTATCGGGTACGCGGGTATCGTCGTGTGTATCATTCACGGTCCGCCACCGAGGACACGCGCATATGCAGGTAGGTCGTCGAATCCTTTGCTGGTTGATCTTCTCGCTGGTTCTTTGGTTTACGGCTCCGAGCATTGCCCAGGCAGCCGGCCGCGAACCGGTCCTCAAGCAGATCGGAGTTCCTCACAGTTACTACTACCGGGAGATGTACCTCCCGCAGCCGAGCACGGGGCCGAGCGCCGTGGCGTGGTCGCCGGATGGGTCGACGCTCGTCTATTCGATGCAAGGCCGGCTGTGGCGGCAACGGCTCGGAACCGAAGCGGCGGAGCAGCTCACGCAGGGCAATGGGTACGATTTTCAACCCGACTGGTCGCCCGATGGGCGATCGATCGTCTACGTCTCCTATCGCGCCGATGCGATGGAGCTGCGGATGCTCGATCTGGGCACGCTCGAATCCCGACCGCTCACCGAGAATGGCGCCGTCAATCTAGAGCCCCGTTTCTCTCCGGACGGCAAGCGGCTGGCCTTCGTCTCTACGCAATTCGAGCGGCGTTGGCACATTTTCGTGATGGATCTGAAGAAGGGCGGGCAGGGTACTTCGCGCCGGGTTACCGAGGATCACGAGAGCACGCTCCCGCGCTATTACTACAGCGCCTTCGACCACTACCTCTCGCCCACCTGGTCGCCCGACGGTAAAGAACTCATCTTCGTGTCGAATCGCGGACGCATCTGGGGAAGTGGTGGGTTTTGGAGAATGCGGGCGAAGCCGGGCGCCGAGCCGCGAGAGATCCGCTACGAAGAGACCACCTGGAAGGCGCGGCCCGACTGGTCGCCCGACGGTCGTCGGGTCATCTACGCCTCCTATCTGCGGCCGGCAATGGCATCAGCTCTGGATCATGACCGACGAGGGCGGAGACGTCTTTTCGCTCACCTACGGTGAGCACGATGTCACCGCGCCGCGCTGGTCGCCCAACGGGAAGAAGATCGCCTACATCTCGAACGAGGGCGGCAATACCTCACTCTGGGTCCAGGAGATTCCGGGTGGGCGTCGCGAGGAGGTTCGCGCCGTGCACCGCAGCTACCGGCAGCCGACCGGACGGCTGCGGATTCGCATCGTCGATGAAGCCAATGGTTCGCCTGTTGCGGCGCGGGTATCGGTGACGGACGCGGCCGGCCGTGGTTATGCGCCAGACGCGTCGCTCTGGCACGCCGACGACGGCTTCGACCGAGCGGAGCGCCCGTTCGAATACCAGTATTTCCATGCGCGGGGAAAGGCAGAACTCGTGCTGCCGATAGGGGAGGTGGAAGTCGAGGTGATTCGCGGCCTCGAGACTCGCCCCGTTCGTCGGAATGTGAAGATCGAAAGCGGTTCCACGCTCGATCTCGATGTATCTCTCGAGAAGATTGCTGACCTCGCAGCGGAAGGTTGGTGGAGCGGTGACCTCCACGTGCACATGAATTATGCGGGCGCCTATCGGATGACCCCGGAGCGACTCGCGTTCCAGGCCTCCGCCGAGGATCTTCACGTCGTCGAGAACCTGATCGTCAACAAAGAGCAGCGCGTCCCCGACATCGCTTATTTCGACGGGAGTCCGGACGTGTTTCCCACCGAGAACGTCGTGGCCAATCACGGCCAGGAATTTCATACCAGTGCGTGGGGGCACGTCGGTCTGCTCGGGCTGCGCGACAACATCCTGCTGCCCGGTTACGCCGCCTACGCGAACACCGGGGCGGCGAGCCTCTACCCGCCGAACGCGGTGATCATCGACCTCGCGCACGCCCAGGGAGGGGTCGCCGGTTACGTTCACCCATTCGACAGCGTTCCGGATCCCTCGGACACCGAGCAGTCTCTCACCCACGAGATCCCCGTCGACGTGGCGCTCGGCAAGGTTGACTACTACGAAGCGGTGGGTTTCAACGTGGACCCGTTTGCGACCCAGACCGTCTGGTACCGGTTGCTCAACTGCGGGTTCCGGATTCCGACCGGCGCGGGCACGGATGCGATGATGAATTACGCGTCGTTGCGCGGTCCGATCGGATTGAATCGCGTCTACGTGAAGACGCCGACGCCGCTGGATCATCGCCAATTTCTCGAAGGGCTCGTCGCGGGCAGAACCTTCGGCACGAACGGTCCGCTATTGGGGTTCACGCTCGGAGGCAAGGATATCGGAGACACCATCGAGCTCCCAGCCGGCTCGCACCAGCTCGAAGTGCAAGCCTCCTTGCGATCGATCGTTCCGCTCGACCATTTCGAGGTGGTCGGCAACGGCGAGGTGGTCGCTTCACTGCCTCTCGATGCGGGGGGAACGTCGGGAAGCGCCTCGCAAAAGATCGAGATTTCACGCTCCGGTTGGTACCTGCTGCGCGCCTGGAACTCGAAGGCGACCCACCCCGTGCGCGACTATCTCCCCTTTGCGACGACGAGTCCAATCTACGTCACTGTGGGCGGCGAACCTGTGCGATCTCCGAAGGACGCCGAATATTTCATCGCCTGGATCGACCGCCTGATCGAGAACGCGCGCACCCACGCTGGCTACAACACCGCGGAGGAGAAGTCGGTGGTGCTGAAGTTACTCACCGACGCGCGCGCGGTGTACAGCGAACGTGCCGCGCGTTGACTCAATTCGCCGTCGAGCGGGTCTCCTAAGATCGAATGACGAGCCGTCGCTCAGAGAAGATCAACCGCGGTTTCGCTACCGGGTGATGCCGGCCTGGTGGGCGGCCAGTCCGACAAGACTCTGGGTCACCTGCTCGTAGTAGGGCCAATTGAAGGTGGACACCGTGTCGGTGATCTGGTGCCAGTTCGGGTTGCCCTGACTCCCGCGCTCTTCGATGAGCATGACCGCGTCATACCCCCACTTCCAGAAGCTCCCGTGATCGCTCAGTCTGTTGCTCAGCGCGTGTGGCTCGGGCTGTAGGCCGGCGATCGAGTAGGTCGCGATCGCATCCTGCCAGATGGTGACGATCGCCGCGTCACCGCCGCCCTTGTCCCTTTTTGGCCTGCGGGTGTGCATCTCCACGATCCTCGGTGTCTCGCTCGACACGTTGTACGCCAACGCGTCGGCGTTGATCATGGCGACGATGTTCTCGCCGGCTTGCATGGCCTGGTTGGCGTAGTAGCCCGAACCAAACTTTTTGGTTGTCCAGGGAGCGTTCTCCTCGGAGCCGAACAAGACGAAGCGGATGGTTCGTTCGAAGGTCTTGCCGGCGAATGACCTGGCCAGGTAGAGCACGGCGGAGACACCCGACGCGTTATCATCCGCGCCGGGAGCGATATCGCTCCCCCACGGTTGGTTGTCGAGGTGCGCGCCGACGACGACGATCTCGCTGGCTTTCGTCGTGCCATTGATCTGACCGATGACGTTGCTACCAGGGTCGATGGCCCCCCCGCCTGGATAGTTCTGATAGGCGACTGAGTCCAGTCGGTACGAATCGAGCTGTTCGAACACGTACTGCTCGGCCATGTCGATCGACTCGCCCGAATACGCGGAGCGCGTCCGGATGGTATACGGCGAGCCGCCGATGATCGCCTCCGTCTCGCCGCTGAGATCGTTCACCACGGGCTCGAGCTCATCCCGCGTCACGTTGTCGATCATCTTGGCGACGTCGCGGTTGTAGGTGATCTCGGCGATCGCAGAAGTGCCAGGAACGCAAATGAATGCTGCAACGAAAAGGGCGACCCTGAGCGCCGTCCGCCTCATGCCCGTACCTCCATGTGTCTGTCTCATGCCCGTACCTCCATGTGTCCGTCTCATGCCCGTACCTCCTCCATCAGTCTAAACCTCAGCAGCGCCTGATTGGGAACTCTTTTGAAAATGGCCGGCTGCCGCTGAGGCACGACGCCCCACAATCGCCGGAGTAACGGCCGGGAAGAGGATCCTCCCCCACCCCAGATCGCCCGGCATGGGGCAGTCCTGCCCCTATTCAAGTCAACTTAACGGAATGCCTCTTGTCGGACATTGCCGAAAACGCAGTTTCTTTTTCCTATTTCCCCTCGAAGGAATCGAGGCCGAAGATGATGCGGCAACAAAGCGAGTCTCTTAAGATCGAGTGACGAGCCGCCGCCCGGAGAAGATCAACCGCGAATGGAACACCCCCAAGTCTTGAGGAGAACCTTCATGAGATCGAGAATGGCATTCCATCTCGGAGCAAGCGTCATAGCCTGCGAGCTTTGTCTCGCGTTGGGCTGCGTGGGAAGCCCCGTGATCGCGGACGAGACTCTCCCGCCTGCAGCCGGCGACATCGAGCGCCGAGAAGTCTGGATTGCGATGCCGGATGGGGTGCGACTGGCGGCGGACCTGTATCTACCAAAGGAGATCGAGCCCGCTGAGCGGTTGCCCGTGTTGCTGGAATATATTCCCTACCGCAAGACGGAGTCCCGCAGCAGCACCTACTCCCTGGTCTCCTACTTCGTCCGTCGCGGCTACGTCGTGGCGCGCGTCGACATACGGGGTACCGGCAGCAGTGAGGGAAAGCTCGTCGAGTACGAGTATTCCGACCAGGAGCAGACGGACGCCGAGGCGGTAATCGACTGGCTCTCGAAACAGCCGTTCTCCAACGGCAACGTCGGGATGTTCGGAATCTCTTGGGGTGGCTTCAATTCGATTCACCTCGCGATGCGGAACCCGCCCGCTCTCAAGGCGATCATCGCCGTCATGGCCACCGACGACCTGTTTGAGGACGATGTCCACTTCATCGATGGCCAGATGCACGTCGACGCGTACGAACTCGGAGTCGACATCGCGAACTCCCTGCCCGGGGCACCGGAATTCGTGATCGACGAAAAATACTTCCGGGAGCGATTCGATACGCCGCCCTGGCTTCCGATCTACAAACGCCAGCAACGCGACGGGCCGTTTTGGGACCGGGCATCGCTGAACGCGCACTACGACTCCATCAAGATCCCCACCTTCGTGATCGGCGGCTGGTACGACGCGTACCGCGATAGTGTGCCGCGCATGCTCGAGCACCTCGAGGCCCCGGTAAAGGCGATCGTCGGACCCTGGGCGCACGCGTATCCCCACCACTCCTACCCGAAGCCGGCGATCGAGTGGCGGCACGAGGCGGTGCGCTGGTTCGACCACTGGCTCAAGGGAAACGACACGGGGATCATGGAAGAGCCCCGTTTCGCTGTCTTCGTTCGCGACTGGCACCCCCCGGACCCCAACCTGGAGGTGATCCCGGGGCAATGGCGCTTCGAAGAGGGCTGGCCGCTCGAGCGCACCCGATACCAGACCTTGCATCCGCAGCCGGATCATTCGCTCACGGCTTCCACGCCCGGAAAGGACACGCACGCACTCCGTTACATTCCGACGGTCGGGATGGAGGCCGGGGGGACCGTCCTCTGGTGGGGAGAGGTGGTTCCGGACCAAAGGCCGGTGGACGCCTTCAGCCTCGTCTACGACACCGCGCCCCTCGAGGAGGACCTCGAGATCCTGGGCATGCCCAAGGCGTTGCTCCGCGCGTCCGCCAGCGCGCCACTCGCCCATTGGTTCGTGAGGCTGTCGGACGTGGCTCCCGACGGTACGGTCACCCTGGTGGCCGGAGCGGGTCTCAACGGGGCGCATCGAGAGTCGGCGAAGAATCCGAAACCTCTCGAGCCCGGACGCGTGTACGACCTGGAGGTCGACATGCACTTCACCTCGTGGGTCTTCCCGAAGGGCCACAGCATCCGGCTGGCCGTCAACAACGCCCAGTGGCCGATGGCCTGGCCCACCCCCTACCCGATGACGACATCGCTGCACCTGGGTGGGGAGAATCCGACGCGCGTCGTCCTTCCCGTCGTGCCCCACGCCGATCGACCCAGGCCGAGCTTTCTGGCCCCGGACGAAGAGCAAGCGTTGCCGGGCTACCGCAGCATCGAGTCGGAGTTGGCCTCACCCTCGGGATATGCCGAGGTCTCGACGCTGGAACGGAATCCGCGTCGCGAGACGACGAAGGTGGTGCTGACGAACGGCGCCGGCAGCGAGTACCCCTGGGGCTCGGGGAGTTACTCGGAAGTAATCACCTACGAAGGCCAGGATGACCACCCCGATACCCCGTCGATGTCGAGTAAGTACGAGACGACTTTCCAACTCGAAGACAGGCTCCTCACCTGGCAGGGTCTTCTCTCTTTCAGGAGCGACCAGGAAAACTTCTATTACACTTATACACGTCGGCTATTGAAGGACGGCGAGCTTGTCCGAGAGAAGACCTGGGACGAGGTCATAGAGCGCGATCACCAGTAAGAGGAGATCGGAAATTTTCTGCCCCGGCGGGGTCTGGTTCCAACGCGAGGGGTCTTTCCCCACTCATCTAGCGTTCGTAGTTGGCCATTCGCCTCGCAAAGCGGCTATTCGTCATTGGTTTTAGCTGTTAGTCGTTGGTCGGCTTCCGCAATGATTGCCTTCAGCGTGTCCAGCGTGGCAGGCGGCAGCGGAACAGGTTGGTGATTGGCGATGGCATCACGCGCCACCTCGCGCGCGGTTTTAATCGCCGTGGGTTGGCCTGCCTGCATCCAGCCGTGGTGGTTGTGCCGATCCAGCACGCGCGGGTACCATACCTCGCGAAAGTGCTGCATAGTATGCGGCGCAGTAAGATAGCTTCCGCCCGGCCCGACCTGGTCTATCACGTCCAGTGCCAGCGTTTCGGGTGTGACCTCGATCCCGCGCATCAGGCGGCGCACGAAGCCTATGATCTCGTCGCACACCACCATCATTTCGCACGAGGCGGTAAGGCCCGACTCAATATAGCCTGTATCGTGGACGAGATTCGCGCCGCTGAGCGCCGTCCACAAAATCGTCAAGGCGCTTTCGATGCCGGCCTGGATATCCGGCAACTTGGATTCCGAGCAGCCCGCAAAGCCCCACACCGGTTTGTGATAGTAGTAGTGCGCCATCTCGGCCATGGCCATGCTATGCAGCATGAATTCCGGGGAACTGTACGTGGCAACCATCGTCTTCATGTCCAGAGGACCGCTACCCGATCCCCATACCACCGGCGTGCCCCTGCGCCTGAGTTGAGCAATCGTAATGCCGCTGAGCACTTCGGCGTTTGACATCGCCAAGGTGCCCGCCGGGGTGACCGGCGCGTTGGCGCCGTCAATCGGTCCGGGCGCGTAGACGAACGGCAGCCCGTGATCGGCCATCATCAGCACCTTGCGCAAAACCACCTCGGTATGTTGCAGCGGTGACGTTGGCTCGAGATAGGCCAATAAAAATGGCTTGAGCTTTAATTCGTCCGGTCCGCCGGCAACGGCTTCTGCCATGGCAATAATGTCTGCCAGCCCCGCCTCATCCCAGGCAGTAAAGACCAGCGGTTTGACGGTATTCTCCGTCATCGCCAGGAACGAACGCCGATCTGACGTTTGTATCGGCACGTCGGAAGGCAGCGCCATTGACATCACAAAATCAAGGTTGGGCAGGTAATCTGCCAGCCGGGCGGCATTCCCTATATCCGAAAGTAACGAGGGGCGCCGCTCGCCGCTTTCCAGGTCGAGCGTATTGATCAAGTCTGAACCAGTGCCAAAATAGACTCGGTGGCTTTCCAGGTACATGCGTGGCTCGCCCGTTCGATTGCACAGCACGATTCGCGAGGGGGCGTCGGCGATCGCATTCTCAATCACGGCAGGAGGAAAACGCACCAGGCTCCCGTCGCTGATGATGCAGCCGGCGTCCCGAAGCAAGGTCAGCGATTCGGCCTCGTGCACGCGCACGCCAGTGCGGCGCAAAATTTCCAGCGACGCCAGGTGGATTTCGTCCAGTTGCGCGTCGGTGAACATTCGAAAGCCGGATGGCCGCGAGTGAGCGCCTTGTACCGGTGCTGTCTCGTCTGGTTTTTTTGAAGATTTATCTTTCTGCATGGTGTGTTGGATCCTTCCTTAGGTGGATCTTGGCCTAGCCAGCGTTTATACGGCCCGTCGAATAGCTTATGGGCGGATCGTATAGCATCCTAAATGGATCATGGGCCGCGACGGGAAAAACTTGAAATCACCCCGCCATGAGGCAGTTTCACCTCTATTCAAGTAAACTGAACCGGATGCCTCTTATCGGTTGATCCGTGAGTGCGGGGCGTTATGTCTCACCGTCAGTTGAGTGTTAATAAGAAAGTTCTCATTCTTACGCCTTTCTTGTTTATATATCGGGAGATGAGAATCATAAGTGGGGCGTCTTGCCCAACTCCGATAAGTAGCGATTCGGTCAAATGGGCGCCGAAGGGGGAATCGAGCTCCGCTCGGCGGGGCCTGGGTCCTGTATGTCGTCAGAACTTCTCAGGGGCCGAGGTCTGAAACGCTCCAGCATTCGAGACATTACGCCACACCACGAACAGGGTGCGGGGTTCACGGTGGATGGATACGCGCGGACTACGGGCGCGGTCGGCGTCTGCTTCATCATCACGGGCCCGGGCATGACGAACATCGCCACCGCGATGCCCCAGGTGCGACGATCACTGTTCCGATGTGCGGGCAAGCCAATAGAGACTGCGATAGCCTCGACGGGCGTTTTTCGAAAGAGAGAACAGGGTCGGTCCTTTCGGTCTTCTGGTAGCTGAGTAAACGGCGCGGGTTTCGCCGAGGATGCAGCCCATGCTGAATCAGACTTCTCACGTCTTCCATTCCAGCTTACATCCGCGCCGGGTGATGTACCCGCAGTCTCGATCTCAGCGACTGGATGTGTAAGTCAACGGAAATTGCAGGGCAGGTTTCTAGGAGTTGGAGAGCGCCGGCAGGTTGCTGCGCCGTCTGAATCGAATCGTCTGAGGTGGCGGTGCTTTAATGCAACGTTTCGGAAACCTCCTGCGCGTTTCAGCACCACCTCGATGCTGGGTGGTTGGTGCCCTTCGGACTTGCTTCATCGCGACGCTGTTGTTTGGTCTCGCAGCGTCCGCACAAGACGAGATACCCTCGGAGACGACAGCGATCGACAAGCCGATCGAGTCACCGGCTGACGATGCGGTCGAGTCGCCGACGGACAACGCCGGCGAGGCGCAGGAGAGCGGCGCCGAAACCGACAAGCCCAAAGGCGACGCGCTCGAGGATGTCGCCTCCGAAACCGAGGAACCGTTCGAGGTCGATCCCGCACAACCCACCAACATCGAAGAGATCGTGATCCACGGAGAGCAGGGGACGTCGCTGGTGAAGGACGAGACCGTCTCGACCCTCGAATTCACGCCGGAGTTCCTCTCGCTGGAGCGCATCAAGGACATTCGCGACCTCTCGAATTTCACTCCGAGCCTTGAAATCAAGAGCGCCTTCGCGGCCTCCAATCCCACGATCTACATCCGCGGCGTGGGCCTCGACGACTTCAACGCCAACGCCGCCAGTGCCGTCGCCATCTACCAGGACGGCGTCTACATGCAGTCGCCGGCGGGCCAGCTGTTCCAATTCTACGACGTGGAGGCCGTCGAGGTCCTGCGCGGGCCCCAGGGGACGCTCTATCGCAACGCCTCAGCCGGCGCGATCCTGCTGAAATCGAAAGAGCCGTCTGACGAGTTTTCCGCCGACCTCACTACCACGTACGGCAACTACGACCTGATCGAGGTCGAGGGGGCGATCGGTGGCCCCATCCTGCCGGATGTGCTCTCGGGTCGGATCTCGGGGACCTGGGGCATCCGTGACGGCATCACGAAGAATCGCTGCGCCGCGCAGGCGGGCGAGCCCGACCCGAATGTCCTCCCGCCGCCCTGCAACCAGCAAACGTCGACCGGAGTCCGGCTAGTCGATCCGGGAATCGACGATTGGGCCAACGATCTCGATTCCTGGGCGGCCCGGGGCCAGCTTCTGTATGACGTGCCCCTGCGCGACACCTCGATGCAGTGGCTTGTGAATGTTCACGGCGGGCAGAACAACGGCCGCGCGTTCCAGTATCAGCACACGGGCGTCACGATCCTGGAAAATGACCCATCGGAAACTCCTAGAAATATCGGGGGATCGGACCAAAACGGCTACAGAGACAGAGACGGAGGGGATCCCTTCGCGGGGGACTACAACATCGACGGCCCGGAGGATATCGACCTCTGGGGAGCCAACCTCAAGGGGACCTGGCGGTTCGGTGACGACGCCTACGAACTCCAGAGCCTGACGGCCTACGAGTGGCACGACCTCTATCGCTTGGAGAACACCGACGGCGGCCCCAACTTCTTCTTGGAGAGCGAGTACACCGACACCGCCTGGCAGCTCAGCCAGCAGCTCGAACTCCGGGGCGAAATTTCGGAGTCGAAATACGGCGACGGTGACTGGACGCTCGGCGCCTACTACCTCCAGGAGGACCTCGACGTATCCAACTTCTACGACGTGCTCGGGGGCGCCGACCTCTACCAGGAATACACCCAGGAGATGTGGAACGCCGCCGGCTACGCGCTGCTCGAGTACCGGCTCCGGCCCGGATGCGAGCGCGTTTCCTGCGACTTCACATTCCTCGCGGGGGCCCGCTACAACCTGGAGCACAAGTCGTTCGACACCTCCGTCGTCGAAACCCCCAGCGGCCCCCGGGCCGTCAGGAAAACGCTCGACGGCAAGGAGAGCGAGCTGCGGACCGGCGCGAGCGGCGAACTCAGCCTGGCGTGGAACTTTTCCGACGACAGCAGCCTTTACCTCAAGTACAGCCGGGGCTGGAAAGGAGGACACTTCAACGGCGGCGCCGTTTCGAAATTCGACATCATCACGGGGGTCGACCCCGAGATCGTCGACTCCTACGAGGCCGGGCTCCGCTTCTTGGGGCTTGACGACCGCCTAACGCTCAACCTCACGGGCTTCTACTACGACTATCAGGATCTTCAGGTCTTCGTCATCGAACAGACCTCTCTCGGCTATCCGATTCCGAAGCTGGTGAACGCCACCGACGCGACGGTCTACGGCGTCGAGCTGGACCTGATGAGCGAGCCGATTCCCGGCCTGTACCTCACCCTCAACGCCGCCTGGGTGGAGAGCGAGTACGAGGAATTCGTGGTCGGCTTCACCGAGCTGTGGCAACCACCAAGGCCTTGCAACGGGTGTCCGCTGCCCCCCAAACTTACTCTTGTGAGGAAGTTCGACTACACGGGGAACACCCTGATCGCGTCGCCGAACTTCTCCGTGACGGGCTCCATCGAATACGACATCCCCCTGCCCGGGCAGGTCGCCGGCCGGGGCCTCGGCACCCTGACCCCCCGCTTCTCGTTCAGCTGGAAGGACGAGTTGCTCTACGACGCCTGCGGGGGCCGGGGCAACCGGTGCAACTTCGAGGAGGGTTTCTTCGGGCAGGAGCCCTTCTGGGTCCTCAACGCGGCTCTCACCTGGGCTTCGGAGGACGAGATGCTCACGTTGACGGGCTGGGTCCGCAACTTCCTGGACGAGCACTACAAGAGCCAGTCCTTCGATCTGTCCAGAGGCATTGGTGTCATTCTCGATGCCTACGAGGAGCCGAGAACCTACGGTATAACGGCTACTCTCGCCTTTTGAGAATCCCACGCAGAGCGACCGGAGCGCCCGAGGGCAGCCCGTCGGCACGAACCCCTTTCGGGAGGTGATCGTATGCACGCTACGAGCAAGGGCGTCATTGCCGCGCTCTGGATCGCAACGGCCGCCGCAGCCTTCGGCATCGGCTGGATCACGCCGCCGCCGCACGAGCCGCCGGCGCCCAACGACCTGGCCGCCTCGATTCGCTCCGCCCTGGGCGACGGGGGGACGTGATCGAGCGCCAAGGGCGGATCGCGCGCCTGCTGGAACGCCTTGATCCCGATGGCCTGCCGAGGTGGCGGCGCTCTACGAACGGATGATCCCGCTGCTCGACTCGTCGGAGCTGGGCGCGTTCTTCGCCGCCTGGGCCCGCTTCGACCCGGCTGGCGCACTCGACCATGTGCGCTCGTGGCCGCGTAGGGAAATGAAAGAGCAGCGGGAGATCGCGGGTTCGAGCGTCGATCCAGGTCTGGGCCCGGCTCGACCCCTCCGCGGCGCGGCTGGCGGCCGTACAGATCGCCACCGATAACCCCCGCCTCCGCGGCGCGCTATGGCACGGTCTGGTGACCGGCTGGGTGCACTCGCCTCAGGGGCAGGAGGGGCTCGGCGCTTTCATCGCCGACCTCCCGCCCCTAGGCCACCGAGACGAGGCGGTCGAGAACGCGGTCCGGGAACTCCTGCGCGAGGGCGGAGCGGACGCCGCGCTGGGCTGGGCGGATCCAATCCTGCGCGACGAGGGTTACAACCCAGATATTCAAGCGCTCGGTCTTCGGGTCTGCAATCGACTCGACGGCGCAGTGGGATCCCGAGCGCGCTGCCGCGTGGGTCATGGAGCATTCGGAGGCCGACTACGCTGAAGAAGGCCCGAGCGTCGTGGCCAAGCACTGGAGCCGACGGGACGGTGCGGCCGCCATGGCCTGGCTGGGCGAGCAGCCTGCCGGGGCGCTCCGCGACCAGGCCGTCCGCGAGGCCTTCGGCCAGTGGTCGAGAACGGATCCGCTTCGCGCGAAGGCATGGCTGGACTCCGAGAAGCTGACGGCGCTCCACGATCCCGCGCTCGAGATCAAAGCAGAGCGGCAAGCCGCGTACGAGCCCGAGAGGGCACTTGGCTGGTGCGAGCGCATCCAAGAATCTTCGCGGCAGCAGAGCTGCCTCGAGTCCACGGCGAGGAGCTGGTACGGGCGAAACGCCGTGGAGGCCGAGGCCTGGCTCCAGCAGAGTTCGCTGGACGAAGAGGCCCGGAGCCGAGTGAGAAATGCCCTGGGCTGTGGGAGCAGCAGCGCCCGGACCCGCGGGGGCAGCAGCGTCCAGGCCCGCGGCGCCCGCGCGCCGGCTCACGCTAGTTGCGGACCTCCCGCGTCGTCGGCCACCCCGTCTCAGGTCGGTCTCCTAGCGGAGCGAGCCCTATGGGCTCGCTTTGCGACCGAAAGCCGACCCTCCCGGGTCGGCCTCCTAGCTCCTCTCAGTCGCCGTTCACGCGGGCGAGTTCGGCCTGCGCGGACTCCCGCTCGGGGAATGCCCCCTGTGCGAGCGACGCCTCGAGAGCCCGCCGGGCCCCCTCTTCGTCCTCCGTGGCGGCAAGGGCCTGGCTCAGCCAGTACTGGGTCGAGGGAGAGTCGGGTCGCAGCTCTACCGAGGCGCCGAGTGCGCGGACGGCGCTCTCGGCATCCCCGCGTGCGAGCTGGATCCGACCCAGGGTGTCGAGGGCGTCGGGCCCGCCACGAAGGCGGACTGCGCGACGCGCCAGATCGAAGGCGCGCTCCGGGTCGCGCTCGCGCAGCCGACGCGCCAGGAGTTCCGCCGCCGCCGCGTGGGTTGCGTGGCGCGCCAGCAGCGCCTCGAGCCGCCGCTCGAGCTCCGCACCATCGTCGGATGCGCTCAGCAGCTCGATCGCGTCCCAGGCGTAGGTCGCATCCTCCGGGTCGGCCAGGGCCGCCCGGTCGTAGAGCGCGATTGCCGTGTCGCGATCTCCCTGCTCTATCGTCAGCGCCGCCAGCTGCGCCAACGTTAGGGCGCGCTCCGGCTCGATCTCCAGCGCTCGCTGAAAAGCCTCTTGGGCCGCATCCGGTTCGCCCGCCCCGCTCAGCGCGCGCCCGTGCAGTTCGTGGAAGAGCGCCTCTTCCGGGTGGGCCGCGAGTGCCGCCTGGGTCGCCTCCAGTGCTTTCGCCGACCGGCCTGCGGCGATGAGGTACTCGACCAGTGGGCCGAGCGCGGGGCCGTTGCGCGGATGGGTGAAGTCGAGGCGCGCGGCGCGGATCGTCTCGGCCCCCGCGGTGGGCCCGCCGCGGGCCGCTCGGATGGCGGCGAGCTCGGCCACCGCCACGCCCCGGTAGCCTGGAATCGCGAGAAGGCTCTGAGCCGCCCCCTCCGCAAACTCCAGCACGCCGGCGCGATGGGCGAAGCGGATGGTCTGCACCAGAATCTCCGGGTCGCCGGGATTCTCGTTCTGATAGCGGGCCAGGGTCGGCAGCGCCTCTCGATCGTGGCCGAGGGCCTCGAGTAGCCGCAGCAGGCTGAGCACCGCTTCCCGGTTCCCGCGGTCGTTGCGGATCGCCTCGCCGTACTCCTGCGCGGCCCGCTCGAAGTCGCCAAGCTGCTCCGCCGCGGTTCCCGCCAGCCAGCGCACAACGCTGTGGTCCGGCCACAGGCGTAGTCCCTCGTCGAATGCCTCCAGGGCCTCGGCGGGGTGACCGCGCGCCAGGAGCAGGCGACCCCGCAGCAGGTTCAGCATGACCGGCGAGGGCTCGAAGCGGACGATGAGCTCTTCCGCCTCGTCGTAGTCGCCGGCGCGGATCAGCAGATCGACGTACGCGGCCACCAACGTGGCCGGCGCTTCGCCCATCAGCCTCATGCCCTGCGCCAGGGCATCCCTGGCCTTGGCGGTCTCGTCACGCTGCTCGTGGAATTGGGCCAGGGCGAGCCAGGCGTCAGGCTCCTTGCCGCCGTCCCGGATGGCGGCGGCGCGGAGCAACTGCTCGGCCTCTTTGGTCTCCCCCGAAGCTGCCAGCTGATTCGCCAGCGCTTCGACGAAGGGCAGATGGGTCGGCTTCGCCGCGAGGGCGCTGCGCAGGATTTCCTGGACGCGTCGGTAGTTCGATCGCTCGGCGAAGAACTCGATCGCACCGAACGCCACGATCTGGTCGCCCGGGAACTCCTTCAGGCAATCCTCCCAGACCACCTCGGCTGCCTCGGCCTCTCCCTTTTCCTTCGTGAAGGTTGCCGTGACCGCACAGCTTCGCGGTCGCCACTCGTTATCGCCGGGCAGTTTCTCGACCATTTCCCGGAACACGGCGAGCGCCTGCTCGGCCTCGTCGGCGCGATCGAGGCTGAGCAGAGCCACCAGGTGCCCCAGCAGAGCGTCCGGGTCGTCGGGCTCCAGGGCCAGCAGGAGCGCCGCGGCCTCCAGAGCCTCCTCGTTCTGCTTCGCAGCCAGTCTTGCCTGGAGGAGAAGGCGAATCACTTCGACCCGATCCGGCGCGAGTTCGCGCACCCGGAGCACCTGTCGGACGGCGTCGGAGGCGCTGCCTCCGCTGAGGAGTGCCCGGCCCAATAGCAGTCCGTCCTCGATCGCCCTGTCGGGCTGTTGCGCTGCCTTGCGCAGCGGCCAGATCGCGAGTTCCGGCTGCCGCGCCCCTAGTAGCGTGACGCCGTACAGGTGATTGAGCTCGGGATCGTCGGGGGTGGCGTCGAGCAGCTCGCGCAGGGGCCCGATTGTGGCCGCGAACTCGCCCAGCTCTTGTTGGCGACGGATCTCCTCCAGCCGAGCCTGCGGATCGAGCCCGCAGGCCAGGACGGACACGGCGATGCCCAGGGCGAGCCAGCGCCAGGAGTATCCCTCTCCGAGAAGAGCCCATCCTGACTCTGACTTCCCTCGAAGAAAAGGTCGATTCCCTCGAAGAAAGGGTTGACTTTTACCGCTTTCCGGCGGGACAATATGCTTCGGTGTAAAGATTCTCACCTCGATGGGAGAACATACATGAAATCGCTTACATCGCGTCAGATCGTATTCCTATTAGTCGCATTCGCAGTGGGAACTGGCAGCCTGTTAGTCCCCGAGCCCGCGCACGCGACCGCCAAGGCGATGTTCCGGGTGGAGCGAAGCTGGGTCGGAGCGCCCCCTCCCGCCGTGACCTCTCCTGGCGGCGCTGGCGTTTACCAGGGCTGGGTGTACCCCTACACGTCTACGGGCGCCGCCCGCAGAAGCAACCGTACAGGGCGGCAATGTCCCGGGCGCGCCGTTCACGCTCCCGCAGTCGTTCATCTCCTACCAGGGCACGTGCACATACAAAGCGAAAACCCACATTCCCGGCTACTCCACGTCATCCGTCTTTGATTACGTCAACGGAGAGGCGCGCTTCGGACCAAACGTCGGGGCATCGGGTCCGACCCGGTTGCTCTTCCCGACCACGATGGGCAACCCAGGCTCCTAACGAAGGATGGGGCAATCCGACCCACCCCCGACTACCACCTTCGGCGGTCGGTACGACTTCGACCGGGCGGGATCCATCAACATCACACCGGGGCCAAACCGCTTCGCGGGCACGATGCGGTTGATCTACAGGCCCGCGTCGTCGTTCTATCAGTACATCTATAAATACTCCCCGCTCAACTACAAGGCGTACGGCTCTTTCAAGTGTGAGAGGGGCGGAGTCGACTGTAATTACCTGGACACGGAGATCGGTGAGACCACGACGAGCGGCATGGTGACACGCTTCCTGCTCAACGTAAAAGGAACCGGAACCGGACTTGGGAACAATGACAATACCGCCAAAGCCACCACCCCCCCCATATCTGGCGGGTTAGCCCCCACGCCCAGCGGGAACGCCAGCTTCATCACCGCGAAGAATTACTACCTGCACCAGATCAACCCGTGGACGACCGGGTTTGTCTCGGTCTACAACTATTTGAGCGGCCCCCAGGTCACACCCCAGCTACAGGGCTACGACAAGTCCCTTGGCGGTACCGACATCACGATCACGCACGTCGGCTATTCCGCCATGTGGAATTCGGACCTGAGCACGGTGACCTGGAGTTACCCCACGTTCAAGCAGTACCTGTCGAGTGTTATGCGGGTCGTGTCACTGATCAGGCCGAGGCTCGTCCACGTCTACCAGAAGCCCTTGGACCCCGGCGACCCGATCATCATGAATAACCATCTCGCCGAGTTGTGGACGATGAAGGTTTTCTTCGTGCCCGAGCCCGCGGCGGTGGTGATGATGGGCGCCGGAATTGCGGGACTGCTGGGCTTGTACCGCATCCGGAGACGCTGATCCGCGCAATGATTCGCAATTCCGCGGCGGGGAACGGGTCGCCTGCATCCCCGCCGCGCTCTAGCCGCAGCGGCGGGGATTTTCGCGGCGGCCAATTGAAATGAACGAATCCGAGGTGCGAGAGAAGCCGCGCCGCCGGCTGTTCACGGTGCTCGCAGCGGTGGTCGCCGTCGCGCTGGTCGCTGTCGGGTTGGCAAGCCTCGTGATCGGCGTCAGTGATCGTGACCCGCGCCCCCCTGGCACGCTCGAGGACCTGCTCGCGTTGCGGGAGCGCAGCGACCTGAACGTGCTGTTCGTCCTCGTCGACACGCTGCGGGCGGACCGGCTCGGTGTCTACGGCTACGAGCGCGATACCAGCCCGAACCTCGACGCCCTCGCAGCGACCGGCATCCGCTTCGCCCAACAGGTCTCCCAGTCGTCCTGGACGAAGTGCTCGATGGCGTCCCTGTGGACCGGGCTGTATCCGGTTCGAACGCGCGTGCTGCGCGCCTACGACGTGGTTTCCCCGGAGGCCCGTATGCCCGCGGAGATCTTCCAGGAGGCGGGCTTCCGGACTGCGGGCATCTGGAGGAACGGCTGGATCGATCCGAACTTCGGCTTCTCCCAGGGCTTCGAGATCTACGTCAGCCCGCGCTCCGAGCGCAGCCGCAACGCCCGCGTCGTGCGTCTCGAAAACCCCAACGTCTCTCTCGACGGGGACGACGCCGACATTCTCAACTCCGCTCTCGAGTTCCTGCGCGCCCACGGTCACGAGCGCTGGTTCCTCTACCTCCACATGATGGACGTGCATCAGTACGCCTACACCGAGGACACCGCAGTGTTCGGCACGAGCTACTCCGACTCCTACGACAACTCGATCCGCTGGGTCGACAGCCTGCTGGGGCATCTGTTCAGCGAACTGGAGGAGCGCGGCCTGCGCGAGAACACCGTCATCGTGTTCAGCGCCGACCACGGCGAGGCCTTCGGCGAGCACGGCGGAGAGGGGCACGCCCGGAACGTCTACGGCGAGGTGACCCAGACGCCCCTGATCATGAGTTTCCCCTTCCGGCTCGATCCCGGCATCGTCGTCGAGGCGCGCTCGCAGAATGTCGATCTGTGGCCCACGGTGCTGGAGCTTCTGGGTCTGCCTGCGCTTCCCGACGTGGACGGGCGCTCCCTGGTGCCGCAGATCGTCGCCGCGGCGGGAGGCGAGACGTCCCCCGACGGCGACGGCGTGGCGTTCGCGCAGATCGACCAGGCCTGGGGAAGGACCCGCGAGGGGCCTCAGCCCATGGTTGCCGTCAACCAGGGACAATGGCGCCTGATGTTCCGCGCGGGGTTTCCGGAACGCACGGAACTCTACGACAAGTGGGCGGATCCCCGCGAGCAGCGAAATATCGCCGACGAGCAACCCGAGGTCACCGAGGCGCTCAAGGAGCGGGCCGTCGCCTATCTCAAGAGCCCGCCTCCGCCCTGGGGAGAGGACGCCCCCAGCGTTGAGATCGACGAGATGCAGCTGAACCAGCTGCGCGCCCTGGGCTACGGAGTGCGGTAGTGCGTGCGGAAGGCTTGCGCAACGCAGTCGCAATCCTGATTGCGGGCATTGCCGTCGGCCTCGCCGTGGACTCTGCGAACGCGGAGACGGTGGCGGAGCTGGAGGCGCCGGACAGCGCGGATTCTGGGCTCCGCGATTCAATAC
>PVMK01118142.1_pt1 | contig 48974 bp, 43 predicted proteins | sample 1853481 | NCBI WGS metagenome assembly PVMK01 (sample SAMN08533507, study PRJNA380276) | Marine sediment metagenome, whole genome shotgun sequencing project.
TAATTTTTTGTATATTCGTCATTGTGTAATCCACAATCTGAAAAGGCTTGTGATATTAGTTTTCTATCTGTAAAATTGCCAAAATGCATGTATTCTCAGAGACTGTCGAAAAACCCTAAATCGGTGAATTTGATGCTTGTAAGTCATTGATTTTATTACATGCGAAATTGCTAAAATCACCATTTTTGGACTTTTTCGACAGTCTCTCAATATATCACAATTGCGACACGAAGCAGGGTATTTTGACTGTTCAGCTAATTTTAGCGAGGCATATGCTTAAATTAAGCCGACAAGCGAACAAAACCTTTCAATTTTCGAAAGGATGGTTTTTAGAAAAGGAGGTAAAATGCAATTAAAGAATTCTATACCGGGGGGGATCATAAGTTGTCTGGTATTTTTTTCAATGGTATTGACTACCTGTCAAGTTTTACAAACAACGGTTGCAGCCCAGGATCGTATTCCCTTACTCCAAGGAGGTCCACACGCTGGATCCTGGGAGTCGAGTGATGTCTCTTTGGAATATCAATATGTTGCTCAGCAGAGCACCTTTAAATTAAACATTGGAGGAAAGGCGAAGCGCGGGTATGATCAATTGTCCGTTTGGATTAAATTTTTTGACGCACAGGGAAAGGTTTTGGAGACAAAAACTGTTTTCAATTCCGGATTCCGCGAAAAATTATCAAGAGGCAAGGGCGGTATTGAGAAAACCTTTGAAATACCAATGGGCAGCACGCAATTCGCTTTTCAATCGATGTTGAAGATTCGTGAAGGCAGATAACCCTGAATTGAAATTTTAATACCTTCTTTTGGGTTATTCGTTGACTTTCTCTAAGTTTTTATCCGCAATTGCATATTAAGCATGGACAACCCACAAATTAGATAGCTTGTATAAACCGGCTATGAAGGGACAAAAGCAAATTATTGCATATATTCTGGCAATCTTAAATATATTCAAATCTTAAAACTGCAGATTACTCCAACTAATCAAAGGTTTTTAAGCCAAGAAAATTTTGTGATATTGCTGTTATATCTCAGGTGTAAAATTCCGCCACTTTCGTTACTAACCAAAATTGTATATTAGGGATACGCAATCACCAAATTAGCAAAAGGTGAGATTCCGGCTATGAATAAATCATTTCAGATCCTGATATATATCTTTTGCCAACCAAATTTCAAACACCGGTAACAGATTCCTGAATGGTTGCTTTTCAAACCTTTGAATGGTAATATTTTCACATGAAGCGAATTTGGGTTAACAAGGCTGGCTCGGTTGAAGAGGCCTATCAATTTGAAGCAGAATACTATAAGGGTCTTTCGCGTGAAGTGCGCGTAGAAACTGTTCAGTTACTACGGGAAATGCATTTTAAATCCACGGGATTGAAGTTTCGTGAAGACCGAAAAAGATTACGAAGAGTTCTTAACATTATTAAACAAGCATAAGGTCCGCTATTGCATTATCTGATCGTATTCAGGATAAAGCTGATCTGGAATTGCTATTATCCAATACTTAATCCTGGGCAGAATCTTCTTCATTCATCCCTGATGCACCATTGCAGCTTTTTGTGATCTTGAAGATTGTCAAAAGTAGTACGTTGCGAACTATTTACCGCAAATCGCTGACACTTCCACCCGCACATCTTTTGGAAGTCTTGAAACCTCCACGGTTTCGCGCGCCGGCAAACTTTCACCGAAGTAGTTTTCATACACGGCGTTGAAGCTTGCAAAATCGTTCATGTCTTTTAAAAAACAGGTGCATTTAACCACATCCTGCAGCGACATACCGGCTGCCTCGATGATGGCCGCTATGTTTTTTAATACCTGCTCGGTTTGCACTTCTATATCTCCCTCAATAATGTTTGCCGTCTGCGGATCGATGGCGATTTGACCGGAAACAAATAGAAAGTCGCCGTATTGAACGGCCTGGGAATAGGGGCCGATGGCTTGGGGTGCATTTTTCGTGGATACAATTTTTTTCATTGAAGTTTCCTCCCATTATAAACTAGGTTGCCAAATACTCCGTTCACCATGCTTTCAGATGATCATCATTACGGTCGGCGCGGTGGCAGACCCTACAAAAGTTTACGGTGACCATCTTCTATGTAAGGCGGGTCACCGTGCCCGCCCTAAAGTGAATAACCCATAACAAATAACGAATAACTTACAGCGACCAGGCGTCATCCATCGGCTGATAGAGACCGCAGCCGGCAGCCAGAGACCAGAAGCCAGATACCTGTGACAATTAGCCTATGAGCTGAGGGGCTATCTGCTCAATAAGCGGCTTCAATTCTGACAGGCACTCAGCTGTAGCTTCAACTGCCTTATCTGTTTCAGCCTCGGACATTGGGGTTGATATGGCAAAGAAGCCCCGGTTGGGTATAAATATACCTTTATTCATCAATGAAAGGTGGAATAACCTGAGCAGATCTCTATCCTGTGTAAAGAATGCAGTTTGAGCGTCGAATACCGGCTCTGATGTAAAGTGAAGCTGCTGCAATGAGCCATAGCCTTTAATTTGTATTTTGATCTTTAAATCATCAAGAACGCTTTGTAAATTTTCCCTCATGAACCAGCCCAGTGAGTTTATTTTATCAAGGGTTTCGGACGTCATCTCCTTGAGACCCGCGATGCCGGCTGCCACGGCAATGGGAGTGGCTACAAAGGTTCCCGCGTGGTGAGCCGGACGCTTATGCTTGGGCGAATACACCGCCATAACATCTTCACGGCCGCCGAAGGCACCGACCGGCAATCCACCGCCAATGGTCTTCCCCAGTGCGGTAAGGTCGGGCTCTACATCAAAGATCTGTTGAGCGCCACCGGTAGATAACCTGAAGCTGATGACCTCATCAACGATCAGGAGCACATCATTTTCGCTGGCCACTTTCTTCAGGTGTTTTAAGTAGTTGTCTTCGGGCGGGATCATTCCGGCGGCCCCCATTATGCCCTCAACAACTACCGCAGCAAGATCATCCTTGTTCTCTTTAATGATCCTTTCAGCCGTCTCCTTGTCGTTAAATGGTGTAACCAGCACGTCTTGTTCCACGCTCTTGGGCAGCCCGGGCGGCAGCTTTCTCCAGCCGACTTGCATCTCCATTATGTCGTAACTGCCGTGATAGTTTCCTTCCATCTTTAAAATCTTGTCTTTGCCGGTATAGGCCCGGGCGGCACGTACGGCAAACATCAAGGCCTCGGTACCTGAAGTACAAAAGCGCGCCCTTTCCACCGAAGGGATTTTTTCACACAGAATACGCGCCCATTCAAAGACGGCCTCATGGGGTGCTGCCATGGCGGATCCCAGCGGAGCCTGCCTGCAGATTGCCTCTACGACTTTGGGATGGTTATTGCCCAATATCATTGAGGTCCAGTTATTGGAAAAATCTAAGTAAGCATTGCCATCCACATCGTAGAGATAACAGCCATCTCCTTTGGCCATAACCGTGGGATAGGGTTCAAACCAAACAGAAATGCGCATATCACCGTCAGGAACGTACTTGCTGGCGTACTCGATCACTTCCGCAGATTTTGGCGATCTTTGCCGATAGATGTCCTCAATTTTTTTGCTGTATTCAGCAACGAGCTCCTCTCTGGACATTATTTATATCTCCTTTCTAGTTATTAATACAATCATTGGAATGTAGCATAGACAATCGATATCTCTAAACGGATAACCAATAACTAATAACAAATAACACCTAATTGAGCTTTTGCTCAATTAGGTTTCGAGTATCATTCGGGAATCCACAATGGATGCACCTTTTTCATGGATAATAACAGGATTGAGATCAATCTCCTCTATTTCCGGGTTGTCGATCGCAACATCAGAAAGCCTGGCAAGGATGTGTCGAATGGCCTCAATGTCCTTGGGTTTCTTCCCTCTTATCCCGGTTAAGACCTTGTAGCCTTTAATTTCCCTGATCATTTCATCGATATCTTTATTTGTAAGCGGAGCCACCCTGAAGGCGACATCTTTCAATACCTCAACAAAAATCCCACCCAATCCAAACATGATCACCGGGCCAAATTGGGGATCCCGTATCATCCCGATAATGCATTCCTGCCCCTCGGCAACCATTGGTGAAATGAGGGTTCCTAAAACACGATCCCTCGCCGTAACCTTACAGGCGTTGATCATGATTTCTTCAAATGCCTTTTGGACTTCCTCTTCGCCATTCAGGTTTAATTTAATTCCACCGCTATCGGATTTATGGATAATATCAGGGCAAACAACTTTCATTGCCAGCGGATAAGGAATCTTTAAAACCGCTTCACTTATCTCGTCGACGCTACAGATGAGCTCCGCCTCCGGTAACGGGAGCCCATATCTTTCCAAGATATCCCTTGATTCGGTTTCAAGAAGATTGGCTCGTTTCTCTCGACCTGCCTTTGCAAAGATCTGCTTTACCTCGGGGCGTTCTTTCATGCGCGGCTCGGGGACTTGCATCTGATCCATTTTTTTCCGGTTTATGGCAAACTTCATCAGATCGCTGAGGCACTGAGAGGATCGTTGGGAAGACTCCATGACCGGGATACCCGCGCTCTTGAGGATATCCAAAGATTTGATGGCTCCTCTTGCATAGCTCGTGTTTACAAAAAGAGGTTTTTTAAACTGTTTGACCAATTTCACCAAATCTTTTGAGGTTTGCTCCTCTAATTCCGCCACATGGGGGGCAATAATATCTTTGAAGCCCCCAAAGAAGCCTGTAATATAGATGCCATCAACCTCGTCGCTTTGCATGCAAACCTTGACGCATTCAGTGATCATGTGGGGATTTTCTTCAGCTGTTCCTCCATAGTCGATGGGATTAGAGGCGGGCATGCCCTGAAGCAAGAAGGGCTTAATCTTTTCCTGAGTCTCTCGAGAAAGTACCGGCACCTCCATGCCGTGAATCTCTGCGTTATCCGCTGCAATGGAATTGTCGCCACCGCCTTCAGACAGAATGGCCACCCGATTTCCGTTGGGAAGAGGGCAGTTGCAAAAGACTTCCGCCATATCGAACATCTCATCGATGTTGGTCACCCTCACAATTCCGGCCTGTTTGAAGGCGGCATCCACAATGAGGTCATCGCCTGCCAACGATCCGGTGTGGGAAGCAGCCGCCCTAGCCCCGGCAGCAGATCTTCCTACTTTTAGGGCAATGATTGGCTTGTTCTTAATAGTTTCGCGAACCGTTCTGACCAGGCGGTTTCCGTCCTTAATTCCTTCAAGGTAGGTGATGATTACTTTGGTTTCGGGGTCGTCTTTGAGATAATCAATGTAGTCAGGAAAGCTTGCGCCTATCGCATTCCCCAAGCTAATGATCTTGCTAAAACCCAACCCCCTCATGCGCGCATAATGGGTCAGGGAATCAATCACATTTCCACTTTGAGCCAGAACGGAAATCGGTCCCTTTGCTAATCGCGGCACGCCTAACAGGTTCATATTCGCAGACGCACTGAACATGCCACTGCAGTTGGGGCCAATAACACAGACTCCGGTTTTTGCTGCCGCGTTTAGTATGTCGGCCTCTATTTTCTTTCCTTCTTCTCCGGTTTCTCCCAGACCGGCTGTAATGATAATGACTCCTTTAACGCCCATTTTTACACTATCAGCAATAGCAGAAACCAGAAATCTGGGAGCGATGACCAGCATGGCAAGGTCAACTTCCTTGCCCACATCCGTGATATTGGGATAGGCCTTTCTCCCAAAAAGCTCTGATCTTTTCGGATTGATGAGATACACATCTCCATCAAATCCTCCCTCAAGGAGGCTTCGTGTTCTTCGCTCCGCAGCCTTTCCCGGAACCTCAGAAGCACCGATTACGGCAACCGAGCGAGGGTTAAACACACTCTCCAATGATTTGTCCATTAATACCTCTTTATAGGTTGGCCGGTTGAGCCGGTGTGCCCGTTAAAATTAGGAAAAATATCCGATTTTGTTTACCGGTTAACGGGCTAACGGGCCAACGGGCTCAACCTGTTAACATTAGTCCGCCTATATTTGAGATAGCTTCTAATAACCAATAACCCTCAATTGAGCATCTTTCGCTTAATTAAGGTAATCGCTGACGAAGCGACTAGGGGGGTTCTCATTTAAGTTTATGCCCCGAACCAAAATTTGTACTAATATACGTTTCAAACGCCTCGAATTCTGTCTCGAGTTTTGTTAATGCAGGCAATGCTTGTTTTTTCTTTTTAAGAGCAACTGCAGTGATAAAGGCATTTAGCAAACTCATAGGGGCTGTAAAAGACTCAATATACGTGGGTATCTCAGTCTCTACAACAAGTGACATATCGGCTAATTGAGCTATGGGTGATAGATGACTATTGGTGATAGCGATGATGTACGCTTTTTTTCTTTTCATCTTCTCCGCAATGTTGACGATGTCCCGTGTATAGCGTTTAAAGCTGATCGCCATTAAAACATCTCCTTTTGCGGCCGAAAGAACCTGCTCGGGGATATCTCCGATGCCTGGTTTAATAAGGTTGACCGATTTTAAAAAAAATCTCAGATTGAAAGCCAAATAGAAGGCCAAAGAGTAACTGCTTCGTAAACCCAGGAGATATATTGATTTAGCGGATGATAGTTTCTCAACCGCTTTTTCAAATAGCTCATTGGATATGCCATTCGTAATTTTGTGGATATTTTCGATATCACCCCGCAATATTTCTAAGAATATAGAGTCAGAAATTCCAAAAGTTTCCGCTGATTCGGCTAATCTTTCTGTTGTGGAATGGCCCTGAATGATGAAGTTTCCAATCTCCCGCTTGAATTCAGAAAATCCTGAGAATCCAAGCCTCGTTATAAACCGTGTAAAGGTTGCCTCAGATACTCCGGCCTCCTTTGCAAGCTGATTGGCCTTTAAAATCAGGGCTTCATCTAAATGCTGCGAGAGATATTCGGCGACTTTTTGCTGGGATGGGGTAAACGTTTTATATTCTGTGTATATTTTATCGAGTATGGATTTCATTTTGATGATGAAATTATTTCATTATTTGTATTGTTGATGATTTTTTTTCATAGATCACATTTGAGGATGCTATACAAAGTCGAAAAATAGTGAAAATTGGTAGAAATCAATTATTTTTTTAAAATAAGTCATTTTAATGCAATATTTCATTGATTTTTGCATATTTTATTCGATTTTCATCATTTTTCAGATTATGTCCTAATCAAATAATCTCGATAGGAATTCTTGTGGCTTGACACATAATATCCTTTTTGCGATAGGTTATAGTTATCAATCACTCATTTTATATTTAGGAGGAATAATGAGAGAAGTTGTAATATTGGGTGCTGGTCGAACGGCGGGCGGAAAGTTTGGCGGCTCTTTGGCCCCGTTGACGGCCCCTGAGTTCGGTGCGGTGATCGTTAGAGAAACAATTAAACGGTCGGGTATTAGTCCGGAAGATATTGACCAGACAATATTTGCCAATGCCTGGCAGGCCGGAGTCGGACCCAACCCTGCGCGCATTACCGCTGTAAAAGGTGGTGTTCCCACCGATGCGCCTGCGGTTTCCATTAACGTACGCTGTGGGTCCAGTATCCAGGCATTAATATTCGGGGTACAGGCTATCAAGGCTGAAGATGTCAGCACTGTATTAGTTGGTGGCACCGAGAGCACGAGCCATGTCCCTTATGCCTTGCCGAACGCGCGTTTTGGTTATCGTATGGGTAAGGGCGACATGTTGGATTTGATACACAAAGATGGCTTTTTATGCCCCCTGGGTGGCGGTCTCATGGGTGAGTTAACCGACGTCTTGGCTAAAGAATTTGAGATTAGCCGCGAGGAGCAGGATCAGTTTGCGGCTGAAAGTCATAATAAAACCGAAGCAGCCGTAAAAGCAGGTAAATTCGACCAAGAGATTGTTCCGGTTGAAGTACCGGGACGCAAAGGTCAGGTGCATCTCTTCAAGGATGAAGAGATCTTCCGCGCAGGTATCACCGCTGAATCGTTAGCCAAACTCAAACCGGTATTTAATAGAGAGGGTACCATCACGGCCGGCAATGCCTGCGCGCTATGCGATGCTGCTTCCGCACAGATATTGATGGAGGGTCAAAAGGCCAAGGCGATGGGGTTGGAACCTTTAGCCCTTATTCGTGGGTATGCATTCGTAGGTTACGAACCAAAGCGATTCGGTATAGCACCGGTTAAGGCGATACCGGCTGCACTAAAGCAGGCCGGTCTGGAGCTATCCGATATCGATTTAATCGAGCTTAACGAAGCGTTTGCCGCTCAGTATATAGCCTGCGAGAGGGAGTTGAATATTGACCGCAGCAAAGTTAACGTTTGCGGTGGCGCGATTGGGTTGGGCCATCCAGTGGCAGCAACCGGCTCTAAAATTCTCACGACATTACTCTACACCATGAGGGATCGCAACGCACAACTCGGATTGGTGAGCGCTTGCATCGGAGGTGGCAACGGCGTGGCGCTCGTAGTCGAAAGACTCAGTTAAGGGCTTATCCGATATTTGGCATTAACGCCCACAGAATCACCCATCCTTGTTTTTCGAGATCCTTATCGAGGCATACAATTCCGCTGTTCTGAAATTTAAATACCGCTTGATCGATCGATCCTGTTATCAAATAAGAAGTGATCCGTTCCATAAACGGCAAGTGACCTACCAGCATGACATTTTCATCAGGATCTATTTTGGCAGCATAAGCGGCCACGTCGTCCATAGGCTTTATTCCACTAACTTCTTGGATGTCGTTTTGCGGTCTCAACTCCCGGGCAAGTATTTCAGCAGTCTGACGGGCTCTGGTTTTAACGCTGTGTCTAATTTGAGAAACAGTAACGCCATAGTCTTTGGCTAGATTTGCGATGCGTTCCGTTTCAGCGATTCCTTCTTCAGATAGGCCTTGATCGGGATCTTGGTCCTTTGGCAGGCTCTTTCCATGCTGAATAAGATAAAGTGCCATGACTTTAATCCTCCTTGTCATTTAGCAAGATTATGGATATAATTTTATAATTGAGCGTCTCGCTCAATTTAGGTTAAAATAAGCATTTCAAAACATCAATATAATTTTAATGAATTCATTGGTTGTTTTTTCTTTTGCGGGGTGATCAATGCGTATCGTTACCCGACCGGATTTTGACGGAATTGTTTGTGCAGTTCTGCTTTTTGAAGCACTAGATATAAAGCATCCTGTAATATGGGTTGAACCAAACCACGTGCAAAATGGCCTGGTCGACATTCAAAACGAAGATATTATTGCCAACTTGCCTTATGATGAGAGATGCGCATTGTGGTTTGATCATCACTATACCAATCAAATCGACACACCATTTAAGGGCGCTTTTAAAGATGCGCCGTCAGCCGCGGGGATCATTTTTGCCTATTATAAACACCGGTTGCAGAGAGATTACAGCGAACTGGTACAAGCAGCAGACAAGATAGATTCGGCCGACCTAACACTGGATGAGGTTCTTCACCCTGAAAATTATCCTTACGTGCTCCTTTCTTTGACAGTTTCAAACGATGATCAACCGGACGAGCCCTATTGGAATAAGCTGGTTGAGCTTTTCAGAAAATATGATATCGGGCAGGTTTTAAAAGATCCGGAAGTGAAGCTGCACTGTCAAAGTGTGGTGGCGCAAAATGATCGCTATGTTGATTTTGTAAAAAAGCACACCATCCTAAATCAGAATGTCTCAATTACAGACTTGAGAGCTCTGGATAAAACGCCCGGTGGGAATCGATTTCTTGTATACTCTTTATTCCCTGATACAGTGGCCAATATGAGAATTCGGTATGAGGATAAAAATAAGGAAACGATCGTGGTCAATGTCGGGCACAGTATTTTTAATCCGAACTGCAATGTGAATGTTGGACTGATGCTGGCAGATTTTGAAGGCGGAGGCCACCGCGGTGCAGGTTCCACACGCTTCCACGTCAGCAAGGCGGATGAATATATTCCCGAAATGATCAATATTCTGCTTAAGAATGAAAACAACGAAATTTAGCAGCTGATTAAAGAGAATTTAGAAAACAAAAAGGGGCCGAGTTATCCTCGGCCCTTTCTAATTGCAGCGTTGTTGATTGAGTCAAATAAAAAATTATGATGCAGACGCCGGTGGAAATTTTTGAAGAATTCTATGGACGACTTCTTTTACCATTTTGGTTTCAAGTTCTGGATTCATATCAGGGTCTAAAATGGCTCTTGATTCACCCCACCATATAACCTGGTTTGATTTAGGATCTACAAATTTCAGGATAAGTTTTCCCTTTTCAACAATAAGGTCAGCGTCAGGTCCTCGCCAGGCAGTTGTAAATAGCTTGGATCGAACGCCATAAATGGCTATAAAAAAGTCGGGATTGTTTGATGTCTTCTTTATATTTTTAAACATTAATTCTGAGTCTATCGCAGTTTTTATTCGTTCTAGCATCAGATTTTCTATCCCTACAGTTGTTGAAACAGGGCGCAAGTCATAGGTTTTCAGGGCTGTGAGATTGACATTCACGTCATAATCGTAGGTAACATCTTTGGGGATCTCTACAGTCGTAGCACAACTTACCGTAAAAACCATTATACCTATTATAAGGAATTTATTTAAACCTTTCATATTTATCCTCCTTTTTTTAACTGAAATAGAGAATACCGTAAACATTTTATGGCCGATTATTTTTCGATGATGATATGAAAACTTGTATTTTTTATGGTACTTAATTTATATTTTTAAATTCAAATTGTAAAGACCAGATTTAAAAAAGTAAAAAATGATAACGTATTTGAAATTGTTGTTAACTGCTGTCTTTTGGGGTGGAACATTTGTTGCCGGACGCAGTCTGGCCCAAAATGTCGGACCCTTTTCCGCGGCATTTTTCAGATTTGCTATCGCATCCGTTTTCCTTGTTTTTTTGGCCTGGAAGGTTGAAGGCAAAATTACGCTTATAAAGAAAAGACAAATTCTACCGGTCTTTCTTCTCGGATTGACCGGTGTGTTCTGTTATAATTTGTTTTTCTTTAAGGGACTGAAGCTCATCGAGGCCAGTCGCGCTGCAATCATTATCGCCAACAACCCCATATTTATCACACTGTTTTCAGCGATTTTTTTTAAGGAAAAACTAAATACGCTAAAAATTACGGGGATTCTTATATCCGTATGCGGGGCCATTATCGCCATATCAAGAGGCGATGTGCTGGAAATTCTGCAAGGCAATCTGGGGCTGGGTGAATTTTATATATTTCTGTGCGTGGTCAGCTGGGTTATTTTTTCTTTGCTGGGAAAAGTCGTTATGGCCGATCTTTCGCCTTTATCATCTGTAACCTACAGTTCGATCACCGGCACCATTTTACTCTTTCCACCTGCGTTAAGAGAGGGTCTGGCTGACTGTATCTATTATTCGATTTCCGATTGGTGGAATATTTTTTATCTGGGTTTTTTCGGCACGGTGCTCGGAATTGTCTGGTTTTATGAAGGTATCAATCAAATCGGGCCGACCAAAGCCGGATTGTTCATTAACTTTGTTCCCATCAGTGCGATTTTACTGGCATTCTTTATTCTAGGTGAACCGCTAACGCTTTCCTTATTGATCGGGACGATCCTGGTGACTTGCGGTGTTTATCTAACGAATCGACCGGATGTTTAGGACCTATTCCAGCTCCTATTCCAAGATCAACTCTGCCTACAATTTCCTTAAAGTCATAAACCAACAAAAATTAGCTGAATCACATGATGAGTTTGTAATCACAAAATTACCAGATATTGTTTATAAAATTTTTAATTGTGCAATTAAAACCAATGCGCTAAAAGTAGCCCGAGTTTGCCGTTAGGGTCTGAAATCCGATTTGTTGGATAATTCGAACGGTTGCGATAATTTTTAGTCTCCATTGAGGCCAAGAGGTTGCTGAAAACTTTTTGCAGGAGTTTATTATGAAAAATATGGCCGTCATAATTTGTATTTTAACGTCTTTTGTCGGCGGAGGAACCGCAATATCGGTAGAGGTTCCGATCAGCGAGGCCAGCGCTGAATGTATCGATTGCCATTCTGCAACTCATCCCGGTATTGTTAATGACTGGCAAAACAGCCGTCACGCTAAGATCACGCCAAAAGAAGCCATGGCAGTGGAAGGTGTTGCGCGCAAAGTATCCAGCAAAACTGTTCCCGAAAATCTGCAAAATGTGGTGGTCGGATGTGCCGAATGCCACACGCTTAGACCCAAAGCCCATGCGGATACGTTTGATCACAACGAGAATAATATTCATGTGGTGGTCAGCCCGGATGATTGCAAAACCTGCCATGCCACCGAAAGACAGCAATATTCCAAAAATATCATGGCCCATGCTTATGGCAATTTAGCCGATAACAAACTGTATCAAAAGCTGGAGCACAGCATCCTGGCAGAAACGAAGTACAAAAACGGGAAAATTAATTTGAAGCCAGCGAATGATGCTACCAAATCGGAGACCTGCTATTACTGTCACGGCACCAAACTTGAGCTGAAAGGATACGAAACCCGAGACACCGAAGCAGCCGGTGAATTGGAATTTCCGATAATTAAAGGCTGGCCCAATCAGGGCGTGGGTCGCATTAATCTGGATGGCAGCATGGGCTCCTGCTCGGCCTGCCATACGCGGCATGCTTTTTCGATCGAAATGGCGCGCAAACCATACACCTGCAAAGAATGCCATGTGGGGCCCGATGTACCGGCCTTTAAGGTCTATGCTGCCAGCAAACACGGCAACATCTTTTCGGCCATGAATTCCTCCTGGAATTTCAAGGCGGTGCCATGGACGGTTGGAAAAGATTTTACCGCCCCCACCTGCGCCACCTGCCACGTCAGCCTGCTGGTCAATACGGAGGAGGAAGTGGTGGTTGAAAGGACCCATCAGATGAACAATCGGCTGCCGTGGCGCATATTGGGATTGATTTACGCTCATGCGCATCCCCAAAAGCCGAATACCAGCATTATCCGCAACAAAGACGGATTGCCCTTACCAACAGACTTCAGTGGTGGATTCGCGACCCAATATCTGATCGATAAAAAAGAAATGGAAGGCCGCAGGCAGACGATGCAAGCGGTCTGTCTGAATTGTCATGACCCCTCCTGGGTTAGCGGTCACTGGAAACGATTTAAAAACACTATCAGAGAGACTAATGCCAAAACCTTGACCGCTACCCAAATCATGGAAGACATCTGGCAGCACGGCTGGGCTGACAAAAAGGATAGCTTTTATAACGAAGCCATCGAAAGAAAGTGGAGTGATACCTGGCTGTTTTACGCCAATACTATCCGTTTCGCATCAGCCATGGGAAGTGGGGGCGATTACGGGGTATTTTCCGACGGTCGCTATCAGCTATCAAAATCGTTGATGGAACTCAACGACTGGCTTGATTTGCGCAAGCAACTGGAATCAGCTTCCAAAAAATAAACCGGAGCCTATTGATGAATAAAAAATTACAAAAAGAGAAAGCTGATGAAGCGTGTGTTGACGAGCAATTAATTCCCCGGCGCAGTGAGCGGTTCAAAAGACAGATTGAATTTGTTCTGGAGGTGGATAAGCTTAAAAAAATTTTACGACGGACGACGCTAATGGATCGCTCCCGTCATGAGAATTCAGCGGAACACTCCTGGCATATTGCTTTGATCGTTCTGGTTTTATCTGAATATGCGGATGAGAAAAATTTGAATCTTTTGCAGGTAATAAAACTGCTTCTTACCCACGATTTGGTCGAAATCGATGCAGGCGACACCTATTGTTATGATGAGAGCGGTGTTCAAGATCAGAAAGAGCGTGAAAAGAGAGCTGCAGATCGAATCTTTAATATCCTGCCTGAAGACCAAGCGAAATCGTTTCGTGTCCTATGGGATGAATATGAAGATCGAAAGACACCTGAATCTCGATTTGCCAACGCTTTGGATAGATTTCAGCCTTTACTTCATAATTATTTCACCAAAGGGCATTCCTGGCGTCAGCACGGAATCCAAAAAAAACAGGTCATTTCCAGAATGCAGCCGGTAGATGAAGGCTCTTCCTTCCTTTGGGATTATGTCGCCAGCCTTATCGATGATGCTGTCAGGAAAGGTTTTCTGGAAAAATAATCAGAGCTATCTCAAAAATGCATTAAAGTAAGTGCGCTAAAGTTAAAAGTGAACTAAAGTGACTAAAGTTGAGGAATTCTACCCGTCGAGAGCCTCCCGTCGAGAGCCTCTGGGTCGAACGATCATTTTAATAAAAAAGATGGAGCGCAGCGACACCTCAACTTTAGTCACTTCAAACTTTAGTTCACTTTAGTCACTTCTTTTTTAAGACAGCTTCTAAACCTAATTAAAACCAATTTAACCACCATGAACTCAGAGACATCTCGATCGGTGATCTCGGCCAAAGGATTAACGCGAATTTACACACTGGGTGACAGCGAGGTCATCGGAATAAGCCAGATTGATCTTGAAATCGCGGCAGGTGAACTGGTGGTTTTAAAAGGCGACAGCGGTTCCGGCAAAAGCACCTTATTGTCCCTGCTGGCGGGTCTGGATAGACCAACCCGTGGTGTTCTGACGGTTGCAGACCATGATTTGAATAAAACCTCGGATACCGAGTTAACTCATTTTCGCCGCCAGGTTGTCGGCATGATTTTCCAATCCTTTAATTTGCTGCCCACATTAAATGTGCTTGAAAATGCTTGCCTGCCGGCGCTTTTAGCCGGCAAATCGATTGCCAAAAGCCGGTCCAAAGCCATGGAGCTACTCAAATGGCTTGGGCTCGATTCCCGCACAAACCACCTTCCGGCACAGCTGTCCGGCGGCGAGATGCAGCGTACAGCTATAGCTAGAGCTCTTATTAATGATCCGGCGATCATTTTGGCTGACGAGCCCACCGGTAATCTTGACAGCCGTAACGGACAAATCGTCATCGATCTATTAGCCGAGCTTAACCGAAAATGGGGACGGACCATTATGATTGCAACCCACAGCGCACTTGCTGACTCCAAGGCTACGGTTAAGATAGAACTGAAAGACGGTATGATCACAGACCACTCATGAGAAATTACCTATTCTTCTTTCGCCTTTTTATCTGGTTCAGTCTGCGGGATATGCGCAAGCATATGGGCCGGGCTGTGACGGTCCTTTTTGGAATTGCATTGGGAGCGGCTGTTTTTACCAGCGTGCGCCTTTCCGTCAACGCTTCTCTGGATTCATTTATCAAAAGCATGGATCTGATTGCCGGTCAGGCCGATTATGTCTTAACCCGGCCCGGGGGTTATGTGCCGGAAAATATCATCTCTAAACTTTTAAATCATCCGGCTATCCAAAATGCATCACCGGTTTTAAAAACCTATACGCAAATTGCCCAAGAAGGCGCGAAGCCTTTTCTGCTGATAGGGTTTGATCCAATTTTAGACCGGCCCCTTCGGAACTGGCGGATTGCCCCAAAAAACAATCTAGAGGCCGTTGTCTGGCTGGACCTGTTAAAAGAACCCTACACCTTAATTCTGGGAGAACCCCTCGCCCGGCAACTCAAGCGTAGTCCCGGGGATGTGTTGCTTCTGGAAAATGCGCGTCAAAGGGTGACGTTTAAGATATTAGGGAAGCTGGAGCGGGAAGGACTTGCTCTGGCTGAAGGGGGTAGGGTTGCTTTAACGGATATTGCCACCTTTCAGGAATTTACCGGCCTTATTGGTCAAGTGGATCGAATTGATATAAAGCTGAAACCGGATACCACCTCAAAAGATCTGGATGAAATCCGCGACATGCTGCCTGAAAGTATTACCCTGAATCCACCATCTGCCACTCGTGAAAGCGGGCGAGCAATGATCAGAGCCTATCAGCTGAATCTCTCTATTTTAAGTTTTGCTTCATTGTTTGTGGGCATGTTTTTGGTCTATAGCCTGGTCGCCCTAAATGCAGCTTCCCGTCGCCAGGAACTGGCTATTTTAAGGTCCACCGGCGCATCCGGCTATCATCTCTTTTTTATCTTTTTAGCCGAAGGTGCTTTGTTTGGAGTCGTCGGCTGGCTGGTGGCCATCCCCATCGGAAATTTTTTGATCAAATATTTGCTGCAGGGCGTCAGCCAAACGATCTCGACCCTTTTTGTGCGTGTGCAGGTGGAAACACTTTCCCTGGATCTGTGGGAAATTTTGTTTAGTTTTGGCGTTACGGTTTTTATTTCTGTATTAGCCGCTTATCAACCCGCACGGGAAGCCATGCAAGTTTCACCCAAAGAAGCACTCGAAATTTCCCAGCTGGGGATGCAGCCCCGAAAATCGCCAGGGCAGCTTGCTCTGGGTGGTTTTATTTGTATCTTTTTGGTGTTGCCGTTATCCCGGTTACCGTCGGTTCTGGAAATGCCTCTCCCGGGATATTTATCCATTTTGCTGCTCTTTGTCGGTTTTTCGCTGCTGGCGCCCTGGGCGCTCCAGAAGGTCAGTCATACTTTTTCATCCGTGCTGCTCAAGCGGATTGGCATACAAGCTTACCTCGCCAGCCGCTATGTTCGTGATAGTGGTACACGTACGGCTGTCTCAGTTGGCGCCCTGATTACCGCTGTGGCTTTATTTACCGCATTGGTTATCATGATTTTTAGCTTTCGCCAAACGGTGGAATACTGGACCTATGAAACCCTCAAAGGGGATTTATTTTTAACCTCTAAAATGGGAGAAATAAATCGCTTTCGCTACCCCATTCCACGGCAGGTTATTGACAATCTGCAAGATTATAAAGCCAAGGTGGATATCTTACCCAATCGGCGGTTTTTCTTAAAATATGGAAATTTCCCCTATGAGTTTGAGCTACTGGACATGCAGCGATTTATGCAATACGCGTCCTTTTTCTGGCTGAAGGGAAACCCGGAAAGAATCCGTCCCATGCTCAAGCGCGGTGAGGGCGTTATCGTTTCAGAGGTATTCTCAAATCGCACCGGATTAACCGGCGGCGATTTTTTTGAGGCCCAAATTGAAGAATCCTTTGTCGAACTGCCCATTCTGGGAATTGTTCGTGATTATCGGACTCAGGGCGGTGTGGTTTTTTACTCCTTGCCGCATTTTGAAGCGCGGTACCATGAAACGTACTGGGGTGGGTTGCGCTTCTTTTTTAAAGACCGCTCCCAGGATTTGGACCTGGCCGTCTCAAAACTGCGCAACGAGATCATTGACCGCATGGGTGACAAGGTCGATATGTACAGCGGCAAGGGGCTGCGCGGTGCCGTTTTGAAAATCTTTGATGAAACTTTCGCAGTCACCACCGTCTTGCTTCTCATTGCCTTAGTGATTGCGGCTCTGGGTATTGCTACCACACTTACCGTTCTGGTTTTGGAGCGATCCAGGGAGCTCAACACTCTGTTTGCTGTCGGCGCAAGTTTCAGGCAGATTCGCACAATGATATTCTGGGAAGCCGGTTTTATGGTGGTCATTGGCGAGTTGGCCGGAGTCGTTTGTGGCTTTATCTTATCCTATCTGCTGGTATATGTCGTTAATCGCCAATCATTTGGTTGGACTTTTTTATATGGCGTCGATTGGGGATCTCTCGGATTTTCAATTCCGCTGATTGTCATAACAGCTCTGGCCGCAGCGCTGCCGGCCGTGAAGATGGTTTTCCGCAAGTCACCGGCAACGCTTTTGAGGGAACGTTGATATTGATCTTATTTTATGAATTAGCCACAGACCCACACAGACGCACACGGACCTTTTGTTCGGCCGACTTTGGCCGAACAAAAACTGTCATCCCACTTCGCGGGATAGAATTTTCCGTAGTAGATTTAAAACCGGCCGGATAAAGATTAAAAGAATTTTGCCTTAAATAGAAGCTGAATGCTCAAAGCAAATAAAGCTGGTAAGCTGTTAAGCTAGTGAGCTTGTAAGCTGGTTCGCAGGTTACGCAGTTTTAGTCGATTAGTAAAAGAAAAGTTAAATGGGCAAATAGTTGATTTGTTAATTGGTTTAAAATGGAACAATTTTCAAAAATAGTTGCTTTTGTATTTCTGAGTCTGTTTCTGATGATTGCAGTCGCTGATCGTAATGTGTTTGCGGATGATGAGCTCGATTATTTATCTGTTACAGGCCCATGTAATTTAACATTTCCGAAAGATCATGGGTCGCATGCGGGCTACCGCACCGAGTGGTGGTACTATACCGGTAATCTTCAAGTTGGTTCAGGAGAGCAATACGGATATCAGCTGACGTTTTTTCGAAGCCAAATCAGTGCGCCCGGTGCGGAAAGTAAATGGCCCAAACCGCACTCTGCATGGCGGACGCAACAGGTGTATGCCGGACATGCGGCCATATCCGACATTTCCGAGAAAAGATATTTACAATCAGAACTGATTGCCCGCGGGTCGTTAGGAATCGCAGGTGTGTCTCAAAAAGCGGATCTAACTACAATTTTTATAAAAAACTGGTCTGCTCAAATCAGCCCCAGTCGTCACATTCTCAAGGCGTTCTCAGATGATTTTTCCTTCGAACTCAGTCTGCTGCCCGCCAAAACGCCTGTCTTGCACGGTAAAGCCGGTTACACCCGCAAAGGTTCAACCCCAGAACGGGCAAGCTGTTATTATTCGTTTACGCGACTGAGATCAGAAGGCGCGTTAATTATTGACGGAAGAACGATTCCGGTTCAAGGGTTCAGCTGGATGGATCATGAATTCAGTTCCGCGCCCCTGGAGCCGGGTATTGTGGGCTGGGATTGGTTTAGCCTGCAGCTTTCGGATCAAACAGAGATTATGGTCTATCTTTTAAGAAAACAGGGTGGAGAACTAAATTCTGCGTCCAGTGGCACTTTCATTGATAAATCCGGGAAGCCGCGACATTTGACAAAAGATGATTTTAGGATTGACATTCTGGACTCTTGGAAAAGTCCGCGTTCCAAAGCAGTCTATCCGGCGCGCTGGCGGTTAATGATATTCCCTTTATCCCTTGAGCTGATCATAACGCCAAAGCTATCTGATCAGGAAATGCAAACCCAGGCAAGCACCGGTGTGACGTATTGGGAGGGCAGTGTATCGGTAAACGGATCGGCCGGCAAACAACCTTTGAAGGGGGTCGGTTATGTTGAGCTTACCGGATATGCGAAATCTTTCAGCGCTCCTATGTAAATAAAATTATGAAAACCGAGAAAATTTTGATATAAAGCCATATACGTTATACTAAACACAAAACACGGAGCACCAAACACTTGATGAATTCAACCTTTTACGAATTCATCAATATGCATTAACGGAAATAATCTAATGGGGAATAAGAGATTCATTGCGGTTTTGAGTTTGGTTTGGCTCCTTTTGACTGCTTGTGTATCCCATCAACAACTGCAAGATCAAAACAGGGTGCTAAACACGGAATTAAAGCATGCTCGGATTGAACTTTACGAGGCCGAAGAAAAGATTAAAAGCCTTAATGCTGAATTGAGCAAATTGCAGAAAGAGAACACCCACAGCACCGAAAAACTGACAGATTTGCAATCAAAGAATACCTACCTTAAAAATATCAATATAAGGCTTTCCCGAAACATTGAACGGCTTTCTCAAAACGTTGAGCGGTTGAACAACGATTTGAAAAAAAAGAAATCTGTAATCAAACTTCAGAATAAAGTCATTCGTTTGTTGGATGACACTAAAAAGACAATAGCAACAAGTCTAAAAGAAGAGATCGCAGCTCAGGAAATTGAACTCGTGGAAATGGAAGACACCCTAAAGGTTGTTTTCATCGATAAAATTATTTTTGATTCGGGCAGTGTTGAGATTAATCAAAAAGGTAAGAAAATATTGTTGGTTGTGGCCGATTCCGTCAGAGCGCACAGAGTTCAAAACGTACTGGTAGAAGGGCATACAGATAATATGCCTTTAGGTCCGACCTTAAAGGAGAGATTTCCGAGCAACTGGGAACTGTCCGTCGCCCGAGCAGCAGCCGTTGTCAGATTTCTTCAAATAAAGGGTCGACTGCAACCGGAAAGACTTTCGGCACGGGGATACAGCTACTTTCGACCGGTTGCATCAAACGAAACTAAAGAAGGCCGACACCAAAACCGGCGGATAGAAATCATCCTCGGCCCATCTAAGTAAAACCCCTAAAATTGAATATTGTATATTGACAATTGAATAATTTTGGAGTCGCTTTGCTCCATCTGTTTAATGATAAAAAATTGTCAATTGGCAGCATTCCTTAAATATTCAATATTCAATCGAAAATATTCAATTCCCCAGGATTTCCCTCAGTTTTTGGGATAGTTCGAGGATGTCAAACGGTTTCTGAATAAAGCCATTGCAGCCTTGTGTAATTAGTTCTTCTACTTGCTTGTTTAAACTGTAGCCGCTTACAAGAAGGACTTTAACATCGGGGTTAATTTTCTTAAGTTCCTCATAAGTGGCTCTACCGCTTTTTTCCGGCATGATCATATCCAGTGCAACCAGATCAAGTTTACCTAAATTAGAATTATAGAGATCAATAGCTTCCATTCCGCTTCTGGCTGTTAACACCTCATAGCCTAATTCTTTCAGCATGAGTTCTTCTACTAGAATGGGGCCTTCTTCATCGTCAACCAGAAGAATCCGTTCTTTTCCTTTTACCAACATATAATCAGGCGGTGATTCATCTAATTCTTCGGCTTCAGATGCGGGCAAATATATGATGAATGTGGCGCCATGACCCTTTTCGCTGTAGACGCGTATGATTCCGTTATGGTTTTTAATAATCCCATATGCGGAGGCCAGCCCCAGACCGGTTCCTTTGCCTATTTCTTTGGTTGTGAAAAAGGGTTCAAAAATTCTTTCCATTGTTTCCTTGTCCATACCGATCCCGCTGTCAGTTACGGACGTTTTCACATACTTTCCCCCACTGACCTCAAATGGTTTGCAATAATCATCGCTGAGGTTAACATTTTCTGTCTGAATGTAGAGGTCGCCTCCTTCCGGCATAGCATGCCATGCATTCAGATAAAGATTAATCAGCACTTGTTCAATTTGCCCCTGGTCCACCTCCACGTTCCAGATATCATCCTGGGACCTTTTATGTACGCTGATTTCCTTTTTGGTGCGGGTAAACATTCTGGAACTCTTTTCGACAACATCATTTAGACACGTGGTTCTGGGAGTGTATTTTCCTTTTCTGGCAAAGCCAAGGAGTTGTTCGGTTAGATTGGCGGCGCTCATGACATTTTCTTCAATTCCCTGAATATACTTTCCGTGTGGATTCTCAGCCTCCGGGTTTAAACGCATTAAAGACAAATACCCCTGGATACCCATGAGGATGTTGTTAAAGTCATGCGCTATTCCTCCGGCCAGGGTTCCGATGGCCTCCATTTTCTGGGCATGAATCAGCTGGGCTTCAAGGTTCTTTTTTTCTCTTTCTGCCTTTAATTTATCAGTAATATCTGAAAGCTGGCTAACAAGCTTTACTTTTCCACTGGAGTCTTCAAAGCGGTTTGCACCTATTTTGACCGGGCGTTCCTTTCCTGTTTTGTGAATGATGGTGCATACCAGTCCAGAGGGGGTCATTTCTCCCCTAAAGGTGTCTATAAAAAAATCTTCTGCTGGTTCCAAACTATCTTTGGTCAGGTATTTCTTAAAATAACTACTCTGGATCTCTTTGCGTGAGTATCCTAATATTTGTGACAATACTTCATTTGCATAGATAATTTGAAAGCCATCATTCATAACCATGATCCCATCCCGCGAGTTCTCAACAACTGACCGGTATCGCTCTTCACTTTCGCGCAGCGCTTTTTCCGCTTCGATACGCTTGCTGACATTCCGGGCGACATTTAGAATCACGTTTCTTCCCTTATACGTGATAACTCTGGAGTGGATTTCGACAGGAATACTGTCGCCGTCTTTTTGGTAATGCGCAGTTTCAAGATTTATTTTTTGACGACGTGATCGCTGGTCTTTTGCACCCACCTGGCCGATAATGAGCCGAGCATCTTTTTTGGGAATAATGTCAACAAGATTCAATTTGAAAAATGTTTCGGATGTGTATCCCATCTGTGAATAGGCAGCTTCATTGGCTTCCAGGATATTGCCGTTTAGATCTAAGATGTACACTGCATCATCGACGTTTTCCAATAACTCCTTGTAGCGAGCCTGTTCTTCGGCGTCTTTGAGATTTGTCAGCATATAGTTAAAGGCTTGGGATAGTTGGTTAAATTCCCAGTAGGTTTGGCCTTTATTATTATCAAAAAGAAGATCTTTTTGCCCTTCGGATATTTGGATGGCTTTAGCCGTCATTTCTTTCAGAGGATCCACCATTTTTTTGGCCACAAAAATGGACATCAAAATCGAAACCGCTAGAATTACAATGGAAAGCAATCCGATCCATAAGGTCACTTTATTTTTTTCAGCGATCAGGCTTTCCAGTGATGATTGGAAATAGAAATTGTTAAATCCATTGAGTCTTGATAAAATTTTATTTTGTCCAAATAATTGGAACCCAGGGCTCGTTGCGAGCGCCGTGCGAGTTTTTTCATCTATTGGTAATGTCATATTGGAAATCAGACAGAATACATGGTCGGTTTTGACCACAGATATCTCTGCGTCGACTGTCTGTTGTATGGTTTCAATGAGATTGGTGTCCTGGACCATATCATAAAGTGCATATGCGGTTCCCATGCGACTGGTCTCATGCATAATAGGGGCTGAAAACAACCACAGAACCCGTTTTTGTTCCTCATCTTCCAGGACCTCGCCGTTCGGATATTCTGCCAGAACAAAATCAATCAATTGGCTGGATATTCCGGGAAGATTTTTCGGCACAATGGACCGCTCACCGATCTTTTTTACGAAATGATAAACACCGTCTTTTGGCGGATAAGATTGGCTAATCCGATCTTCAAGATTAGATTTGACGTCCAGCATTATGGTGACACGGATTATATTATCAGAACCAAGATTATCTAATTTCCCGGCAATAAGTGAAATTCTATTTTTTAAAATTATTTCCACCTGACCTTTTTGAGCCTGCAATTTCTCATAAAATTCCGACTCCACCTTTTTGCCGAAATATCGGTAGATGGTTGCCAGGATGATAACCACCGAAAGGGTGACAAGGACCACAAACGTTGTCATTAAATAAGTTGAAAAGCGTTTTTTGTCTCTGAACTTCAACGATTCCTCCAGAAAGATCCTAACGAAACCTAACCCGGATAAACCGGAACAAATTGCCACAAAGGCACCAGGACACAAAGCGAAACTTTTGGTTAATATTCATCTTTGCGTCTTTGTGTCTTGGTGGCGTAAATGTTTTGCCATAAAATGCACCAAAATTCAGGTATTATCTAAGGATAAAATGAAACAGGCGGGGTTGTCAAAAAAAAGTTGAGATCGGCGACGCTTAACCGACTGACCATAGAGCCGGTATTGCCCAAAATCAAGCCCGAATTTGAATCAGATGGTAGCCAACCGGCAGTACTCTAAAAATTTTGATTTGTTTTGACTTGCTAACTAATAAGCCATAAAGTTTGTCATGTATCGCCCAAATTGTGTAGAAGGCCTTTGACTGCAATGCCTGTAATTACTTAATCGTTTTTGCATTCAGGCCGACTTTTAAAATAAATATTAGGATCAATTGAGCTAAAGATATGACACTAGAAGAGTTGCTTAGATCAGTGACAGAGCGATCCGTTCAGTATCTTGTCGGGCTACAAAAAGGGAATGTTTTCCCGTCTTCCGAGGCGATCGATGCGCTCGCCAAATTAGATGAACCCTTGCCGGACGGGCCCGGCGATATTGAAACCGTTATTGGCCTGCTGGACAACATCGGCTCTCCGGCAACGGTTTTAACTGCCGGTGGGCGTTATTTTGGATTTGTAACCGGTGGAAGCCTGCCGGCTGCCCTGGCCGCCAACTGGTTGGCAGGTGCATGGGACCAAAATGCCGGCCTAAAGGTTATGTCTCCAATTGCCTCTGTTATAGAAAAAGTTGTCCTTGGCTGGTTACTGGATGTGCTGTCCTTGCCTGCTGAAGTCGGTGGGGGGTTTGTCAGTGGTGCTACCATGGCGAATTTCACCGCTTTAGCCGCCGCACGACACGCAATATTAAAAAAGCAGGGCTGGGATGTGGAAGCAAAAGGATTATTTGGTGCACCGTCGGTGATGGTGATCGTGGGTGATGAGGTGCATGTTAGCCTATTAAAGGCACTTAGTTTGCTGGGGTTTGGAAGGGAGCGCGTCATTCGGGTGCCGGTGGACGGGCAGGGGCGCATGCGCGCAGATGCATTGCCTGAATTGACAGAACCAGCCATTGTTTGTATCCAAGCCGGTAATGTGAATACCGGAGCTTTTGATCCAGCCAATGAGATATGTGCGGTTGCCCAAAGAGCGGGTGCCTGGGTGCATGTGGATGGCGCTTTTGGTTTATGGGCCGCGGCTGCACCCGTGTATGCGCAATTGACTTCCGGATTTGAAAAGGCCGATTCGTGGGCAACAGACGCCCATAAATGGTTGAATGTACCTTATGACAGTGGAATTATTTTCTGTCGCAATCCCGAACATCTTTGCGGGGCCATGTCGACAACTGCCGCCTATCTTACGACCGGCGAACAACGGGAGCCTCATCACTACGTTCCCGAGATGTCGCGTCGCGCCCGCGGGATTGAGATTTGGGCAGCCCTACGTTCATTGGGTCGCTCGGGTCTTTCGGATCTGATCGAACGAACCTGTAATCATGCGCGCCGCTTTGCCAGCAGTTTGACAGAAGCCGGCTATCAGGTCCTAAACGATGTGGTGATCAATCAAGTCCTGGTGGCTTTTGGTGACGCTGAAACCACACGGCGGGTCATTGCGGGCGTGCAGGCAGACGGAACCTGCTGGTGTGGAAGCACCGAATGGCAAGGTCATACGGCCATGCGGATCAGCGTTTCTTCATGGGCCACAACTGATGCTGATGTTGAGCGCAGCCTGGAGGCGATTTTGCGAATTGCCAAGAAAGAGACCGGCTAGAAGTTATCTCAAAAATGCATCTAACGCCCAAGGGCTTTGTTGCGAACCGATTCAAAATACTCGAATACTAACGTGTATGCTCCGTGTTTGAATCGGTTTGCGTCGCGCCCTTGGACGTGATCTACTATTTTTGAGATAACTTCCACTAATAACAGCTATCGAGCTCACCATCGATGATTGGGGGAGGAGAAACATGAAAGCGGGCAAACTTCATTACGGCTGGGTGGCTATCTTTATGGGACTGCTGACCACCATTGCCGCCCACGGGTTCGGCCGGATGTCCTATACCATTATTCTACCGGCCATGAAGGACGGACTCGGGTTTAACTACACTCAGTTGGGGTTGCTGGGCACGGGCAATTTTATCGGTTATCTGACCATGGCCATTATTGGTGGATTCCTGGCGGCCCACTTTGGAACCCGTATCGTTATCACGGCGGCTTTGGGACTGATGGGAATCACAATGATCCTGACCGGTCTGGCGCAATCATTTGGTTTTGCCTTTGCGATGCGGCTGTTGACCGGTTTGGGCAACGGTGCGGCATTTGTCCCGGCCATGGCCCTGGGATCGGCCTGGTTTAGCATACGCCAAAGAGGATTTGCGACCGGGATCGTCTCTGCCGGGATCGGTGCCGGTACGCTGATCTCCGGTTTGGTGATTCCGCCTATTTTATCCGCATTTGGCGCCAGTGGCTGGCGGTTTTCGTGGTATATACTGGGCGGTGCCGTACTTTTGACATCCGGTATAGTCTATCAATTTGTGCGCAGCAACCCAGAGGAAAAGGGGCTTCAGCAGGTGGGAGCAGAGAAAAGCGAAGCTGCCCAAACCGATTCCTCAGCGACTGAAAAAGTATCAGCTCCAAAGTGGACGGATACCGTTAAAGGTGTCATTAAAATGGGTTCCGTCTGGTATCTGGGTGTTGTTTATTTTTTTTATGGCCTATCCTATATCATTTATATGGTTTTTTTTGCGGCTTATCTGGTTAAAGAAATAGGTCTTAGCCAGGAATGGGCCGGCGGGCTTTGGGCGCTGGTGGGGGGACTCAGTATTTTTTGCGGGGTGTTATGGGGTAAAATATCTGACTGGATCGGAAGAAGCCGGGGGGCCGCGCTGGCGTATCTTGTACTGGGGCTTTCCTATATTATTTATGCTCTGATTAAGGTCGATTTTGGTTTTTATCTGTCTGCCATTTTGTTCGGGCTCACCGCCTGGAGCATCCCCACGATTATGGCCGCCGCCGCCGGTGACTTTGTCGGTCCGCGATTGGCGCCCGCAGGACTGGGCTTTATCACCCTGTTCTTTGGTATCGGACAGGCGTTAGGGCCGGCGTTGGGCGGATATCTGGCAGATGTCAGTGGTTCGTTTACACTGCCGTTTCTGGTGGCCGGCGTTATCTCTCTGGCTGGGATGGTGCTGTCGTTATACCTAAAAAAACCAACCACAGAATAGAATCTATCTCAAAAATGCATCTAAGGTCCTTAGGTTGAGCGCCTTGTTCTGTTGCCCGTTAGCCCGCAGGAGGGGACTATTTGGCGTTAAATTACGAGGACGAGGACGACGACGACGAGTACGACGTGGAGGAGTAATGTTGCCTAACTTCGTACTCGTCCTCGTGCTCCTCCTCGTCCTCGATAATGGTATTTTCGAGATGTCTACTCATGTTTATTTCAGGACTGATGAACAACAAATAAGGAGTTAATTATGATAATCAAAGCCAACGGTATCCAGGTCAATTGTGAATTGTCGGGGAAAAAACAGGCACCGGTGGTGGTGTTGAGCCACTCCCTGGCTTGCAGCATGGTGATGTGGCAGCCGCAACTTGAAATGCTGGAGTCCCGGTTTCGGGTTCTGCGCTATGACACACGCGGACACGGGGGCACTGATGCGCCACCGGGATCTTATACGCTGGCGCAGCTCGTTGATGATGCCATCGGTATTCTGGATGGACTGGATATTGAAAGGGTTCATTGGGTCGGGCTATCTATGGGCGGTATGATCGGGCAGGGTCTGGCTTTAAGTCATCCCGGCAGGCTTAACAGCCTGGTGTTAGCTGATACGGCAGCGATAATCCCCGATGAAGCCCAGCCTGTATGGCAGGAACGCATTGATGTCGTGCGGAACGAGGGTTTGCAGGCTGTCGCCGAATCAACTTTGGAACGCTGGTTTACGCCGAACTATCTTAAACAAAAACTCCCTGAGGTCGATCAAATCCGTCAACAGATTTTAGTCACTCCGGTAGCCGGTTATATCGGCTGCAGCGAAGCCATTCGCAGACTTAATTACTTAGACCAGCTTGCTGCGATTCAAACCCCCACCTTGGTTATGGTGGGTGCCGATGATCCCGGCACACCGGTGGCGGCATCTGAAGCCATGCATGCACAAATTAAGGGCTCAAACCTGGCGGTGATTCCCGCGGCAGCTCATCTTTCCAATATTGAGCAGGCGAAAGTTTTTAATACGCATCTGATGGCACATTTAAAACGACACTGATCAGTTTATTTGCCGGAATATTTCGCTACCAGATGTTTATGAAGAAACATATAGCAGTATCATAGTGCCATGTCTCACAAATATGATGCAAAAATCGTGAGGTATATTTTAGTCCAGTTGAGTTCTTTAAACAACACAATGTCTATGGTTTCAGGTGTCAGTGTTCAGGTGTCAGTTCCCGGGTTCAGGGTTCAAAGGTTCAGGGTTCTGGGTTCAGAAGTTTCAGGATTTAAGTAACAGGTTTTTGGCAGCCGCAGAGGGTTGCCCTGCGCTCCGGTTTTCATCTGTCATCTGACCTCTGTCTTCTGTTCTTTAACCTTTGAACCTTTGAACGTTGAACCTATGAACCAGACGACTGACACCTGACACCCGAAACCTACTTATTCCTGACACCTAAAATAAGACGAATTAACCTTGATAAAATCAATCCGTGTTTTGTAAATTACTTGCGGGATGCTACACTAGAAGCACCTGCTTTTTTTATGAAATTAAGTTCATAAATTTAAGAAATAATCTTCCCAATTTTACCTTTCCGTATCCCGCCAAAATTTTAAACCTGTTGATTTTTTTGCATTAAATTTTTCCCAGGCACATTGCATAGTTTTTGCACGCAAACAAAGGTGTTTTTCTGTTCCCGTGCCTCATTTCATCACAGGAGCAATTTGCAGTGGGGCGAGATGTTTATAAATTTTTGAAGAGGGTCACGACCGTGGATGCTTCAAATCAGCTTTTTGGTAAACCCAAACTCAGACGATACAGCACAAGCTTTTCACGCCTGTTGATGATCATATTAGATATGTCAGAGGAACAGCAGTTATTTTTATTAAACCAGGCTAAACATATTGTTGATAAACGAACAAAACACCGCAAGCCCTGTTTAATACCGGTAAACTATACGCTGGAGAAACGCAACTACAACAGTTTTATTCTAGATATAAATTCATTTGGCGCTTACATTGAAACCAGTGGAACGTTTCCGGTTGGCCAGGAACTAAACCTAACCTTCTTTAATCCATTTTCCCACAAACATATTGATTTGGAAGGTGAAATTATTTGGAGCAGTAACTATGCCGTCGGTGTGAAATTCAATAATTTGCCCCGACGCGGCACAGAGATGATTGAATTTTTCAGCGAGACCGAAGTAAATAAACAAAAAGCAAGTTAAACTTGCCAAGCACATTTTCTCAGTCTATTGCTGCCGAATTTCTCTCTCGCTAATTCCCATCAGGTACAACAACCCATCCAATCCGACACTGGATATACTGCGTTGAGCGTTTTCTTTTACAACGGGTTTGGCATGAAAAGCCACACCTAAACCTGCAATGCTGATCATTGGCAGATCATTAGCGCCGTCGCCGACTGCAATGGTCTGTTGGAGGCTGATATTTTCGACCTGGGCAATGGTTCTCAAAATCTCAGCTTTTTTCTGGCCGTCAATGATATCTCCTTTAAGATTTCCCGTGATTTTGCCGTCTTCTATTTCAAGACGATTGGTGAAAACATAATCCAGCCCCAGCTTATTTTGTAAGTACTTTCCAAAATATTCGAATCCGCCGGATATGATACCGATTTTGTAGCCCAGCTGTTTAAGCTTGCGAATGACGCGTTCAGCACCTTCAGTCAGTACAAGATTTTGAGCGACAAATGAAAGTACATTTTCCTCCAAGCCTTTTAGAAGGGCCACCCGTTGGATAAGGCTTTCTTTAAAATCCATTTTGCCCTGCATACCGGCTTCGGTAATTTGCGCCACCTGGTCGTCGACGCCGGCCACATTGGCAAGTTCGTCAATTGCCTCACCGTGAATCAGGGTCGAATCCATATCGAATACGACCAGCCTGCGAGCATGGCGATAAATATCATCGACATAAAATGAGATATCGATGCCCGTTTCTGCGTGGATTTTAAAAAGCTCTCCCCGTAACACACTGGGGTTATCAATTTCACCGGAAACCTCAATTTGCACACAGGCTTTTTGATTGATACCGGCGTCATTTACCGATACACGCCCTGATAGCCGGTTAATGACATCAATATTCAATTTGCTTTTTGCAATTGCGGCCGCCACTTTAGAAAGCTGTTCGGCAGTTATCCGCCGGCCCAGCAGAGTGATAATTCGGCGCTCCTTTCCATGCTGGGCGACCCAGTTTTCATAAAGGTTCTCTTCAATCGGGGAAAACCGAATTTGAATACCCAAGTTATGCGCTTCAAACAAAAGATCTTTCAGTATGGATGAAGATTTAAACTCGGTCGGGATTTCAACCAAAATCCCCAAGGATAAATAATCGTGGATGACCGCCTGGCCAATATCCAGAATAGTCACTTTGTATCTGGCGAGAATACCGGTCAAACTGGCTGTCAGCCCGGATTTGTCTTTACCGGTAACATTGATAAGTATGATTTCTCTCATTATGCTTAATTTGGGATGGGTAGAACCCATCTCAAAAATGTCTTTTGGCCCAATATCTTTGTTGGTGCCTCGCTTCAAATCCTCAACATACAACAGTATGCCTCCGGTTTAAAACTCGGCCCCGCCGCGATCTTGAACCAAAATCCTATTTTTGAGATGGGTTCTAATGAAATTTTAGCTTTGCAAAAGGAAAGGCGTAATATAGACACAACTGATTCAATGTTGCAACCTGAATGACCCGCTGGATGTCTTTTCTATACGGCTGATGCGGAAGGCTGCCTCTGGTTCAGGAAATCGAATACCACCTGTTGGAACAAAGCAGGGGCTTCGGCGGGGATACTGTGACCGACCTCCGGGAATAGTTCGTGGTGCCCGCGGCAATCCTTTGCCAGTTGTCGGGCGTCCTTGAGGCTGACAATCGGATCATCGGATCCGGAAATGACCAGTGTTGGGCATTTTATCGTTTTCAGAAAAGATTCCGGCGACGGATAATTGGCGATGGCATTGAAATGCGCGATAAGGGCTTCTTTATCGTTGCGGGCTGCAATGGCAGCAACGATTTTATCGAGTATATCCCGGTTATGATTTAAAAAGCGTTTCCCAAAGGCCAGCGGCAGTGAGGCCCATGCCATGGTTTTAAGGTCGGCACGTTGCAGAATTTCCAGCCAGGATCTGACGATAAGCTTCACCTGAGCCCGAGAATCTCTGCCGATGCTGCACAAAACAAGCCGGTCGACCAATCGGGGGGTAGCTGCTGCCAGTCTTAAGGCGATATAAGCACCGTGGCTGATGCCGATCAGGTGGGTCTGTTGGACATTTAAGTGATCGAGCAAACCTTGAAGGTCGCTGATATGGATTTCTGCTGAAATCTCGCTGGTTCCGATATCACTCTGGCCCTGGGAACGGGCATCATACCGCAGCACCCCAAAATGCTCTGAAAAGGCATTTACATGCGGTTTCCAGTAAATTGTTGTCTGGCTGGTGCCATTTAAAAAAACGACAAGCGGTCTGGATGGTTCAAAATTATGGGTCGTGTAATAGAGCCTGCAGTCGTCGAGGGTGGTAAAGTAAGGCAAAACGATTCCTAAATTCAGATTTAATTAAAACCAAGCTCAAGCCACATCTAGTAGAGAACGAAAGATGTTATCTAACCACAAAGATCACAAAGCGCACAAAGTTGTTATGCAAACCGAGAATTTGAAGGCCCTTTGTGAACTTCGTGTCCTTTGTGGTGAAAAAAGTCTAGTTGCAAAACTCACAGAAATTACACTTAAACACCAAATTATTTTAAATAGATTCTCGGGACCCGGGCGGTTATGGTCGATACGATTTCATAATTTATGGTGTTAAGCGTTGAAGCGATTTCATCGACCGTTATAGAGTCGTTGCCCTGTCGGCCGAATATAACAACTTCATCACCCATCTGGACGCTATCGATATGGCCTACGTCCAACATGGTTAGATCCATGCATACACGGCCGATAATGGGAGCCCGTTGTCCATGTACCAGCATCTGGCCACGAGAAGATAACAGTCGGTTTAATCCATCGGCATAGCCGATGGGTACTGTCGCAATTGTGGTTGCCTTCCGGGTTTCGTGAGTAATACCGTAGCTGACCTTGAAACCAGCGGGCACCCCCTTAAGATGAATAATCTTTGCCTTTAAAGACATAGCGGGTTTAAGGGGCACATGCTTTTTGTTGACCTCATCGGACGGATACAGTCCATAGATGGCAATACCCGGCCGTACCATGTCAAGATGAGAATCCGGCATATCAATCAATGCGGCGCTGTTGGCAGCATGCCTGACGGGCGTTTCTAATCCGGCTTTTCGAAGGCGGGTCAGGTAATTCATAAAAAGATCGAGCTGGTCTTCAGCATAAGACTTGTCCGCGTGGTCGGCGGTTGCGAAATGCGTAAATATGCCTTCCAGCTCAAGCCCCTCCAGGCCGGCGATGGCAAGGGTTTCTTCAATCGCATCCGCATTTATCGCCACCGAATTGTCAGGCTTAAAGTTGAGCGACAGCAGACCGAGCCGGCCCATTCCGGTGTCGACTTTTAAGTGAATCTTTATTTTTTTCCCCAGAGAAGCGGCGGTCTGAGAAAAGGCTTGGGCGGATGCAAACGTATAAACGGTTTGGGTGAGGTCATATTCTAAAAGGACAGCTGCCAGTTCCGGATGCGTATAGCCGAAAATTAAGATGGGCACCTCGATGCCGGCTTTTCGAATTTGGATCCCTTCCTCTATTCTGGCCACGCCGAGTACCTCGGCACCATTTTTAATCGCACATTGGGCGACTTCAATCGCACCATGGCCGTAACCATTTGCCTTGACAACTCCCATAAGCCGGGCACTTGAGTGGGTAATCCGGCGCAGCTCTTTAATATTGTGCGCAATAGCTTTTAAATCGATTTCTGCCCTTATCAACGAAGCATCCAAATTGCACCTCGTTCATTTTAGGTTAGTATAATCGATCCTATCGCCTGATAGAGTTCTCGGGCGTGATAGGAACTGCGTACAAACGGTCCGCTGGCCACCTCGGAAAATCCCATCTCAAGGGCGCTGGACTTCCATTTCTCAAATTCTGCCGGCGGTATAAAGCGCCTGACCGGTAAATGCGCTTTTGAAGGCTGTAAATATTGTCCTATCGTCAAGATACGGCACCCCGCATCGATCAAATCTTTTAGCGTCGAGTGGATTTCTTCGGAAGATTCCCCCAAACCCAGCATTAAACCCGATTTGGTCGGCAAGCCCGGAGTATATTTTTGCACGCGGTTTAATAACTGAAGCGAACGGCGATAGCGAGCTTGGGGCCTGACGATTGAATACAGGCGAGGTACCGTTTCAATGTTATGGTTCAATACATCCGGACGGGCGTTTAAGACTGTTTGGAGTGCGTGGGCGTTGCCCTGAAAATCGGGTATCAGGACCTCCACCTTTGCGGATGGAATCTGGCGGTGGACGGCCTCGATGGTCTTGGCAAAAAAAACGGCTCCGCCGTCTGCTAAATCGTCCCGTGTAACGGAGGTGATCACTACATAACTGAGACCCATTTGCCGGGCAGCCTCTGCCACCCGGGTCGGTTCAGCCGGATCGGGCGGTCCTGCTGGCCCCTGGGCGACCGAACAGAATCGGCAATTGCGGGTACATCGGGAGCCCATGATCAAAAATGTGGCCGTCTGTTGCGAAAAACATTCCCACATATTCGGGCATTTGGCTTCCTGGCAGACGGTATGCAGCCGATCCTTGCCGATTAATTCTTTCACCTTTTCGTATTGCGGGCCGGTCGGCAGTCTCTTTTTAAGCCAGCGGGGCTTCTGATGGGGTTGTTGGGACATTTTTAAATTGGGTTTCCGGGTTCAAGGGTTCCAGGTTCAGGATTCAAAGGTTTCAGGTGTCGGGTTTCAGGTGTCAGGCTGCTGGCTCCTTGATTCTCGCGCTCGTGCTCGTGCTCGTCCTCGATACTGGCATCTGGCACCTTGTCGCTTGCTTCTGGTCCGCAGATTACGCAGATAATAAAGCTGTTAAGCTCGTAAGCTATTGAGCTGGTAAGCCGATAAGCTGTTGGCACCTGGTTAAATGGTTGATTCGTTAAATCGTTAAAAATGGATTGAATCCTCTGACTAATTGACCATTCAACTAATCAACTATTTAACTAAAGCGTTGTTAAAGTTAAATTTTCTAATACGGGACTTAAATCAGTCAATTCTTTTGTAAGGAGTTTTATACCAAAAACCGCTTCAAATTGTTTTTTTAAAACGGCACGCACCTGTTGCATTGAAAATTTGTGCGCCGTTTCGAGCTGCATGGTGGTCATGCCCACATTCTGCAAACCGCAGGGCTGTATCCAGGAAAACGGGAGTTAAATCGGTGTGGACATTTAATGCCAGACCGTGAAAGCTGATGCCTCTGCGTACGGCGATTCCGATACTGCCCATTTTATGGGGTCCCACCCAGATACCGCGGTTGGCCGGATTGCGCTCGGCGGCAATGCCCCAGTTTTCGGCGGTGCGCAACATCACCTCTTCGAGACCGCCAACGAAATCGACGACTTTTATTCCGGCAGTTTGTAAATCCACGATAGGATATGCCACCAGCTGGCCCGGCCCGTGAAAGGTAATGTTCCCGCCGCGCTCGACCTGAATGACCTGAACGCCGGCTTTCTCAAGAAATTCTTCCGATACCAGCATACATTCCCGCCCGCCTCTGCGCCCGAGGGTAAATACAGGGGGATGCTCTAAAAATAAAACGATGTCGTTTTGCAAGATGCGCTCTTTGCGGGCCATAATCAGCTTGCCCTGCAGTTCCCAGGCTTCACGGTAGTCGATGCGGTCAAAATCGATGCTCAGCCAGGTCTTCTGATTTTGGATTTTGGATTTTGGATTGCGGATTGAAGATCGATCCTTTTTGGCATTGTGTGGATTATTTAATGTTATTTTTGAATCCGAAGTCGACATAATTATTACTTTGCTTCTTCAACTCGCACCTGATTTCCCTGACACCTGACACCTGAAACCTGACACCCGCACCTTGCACCACGCAACACGTTCCTATCCACTCAGGCACGGTTTTCTGGCAGCTGAGGTTTCATCCAATCTTCTGCATTTGGTCTTGCGGGGAGCGGCACGCAGCAGTTCAGGCTGGTCCTGAGCTTCTTTGGCGATCGCCTTCAACGATTCAATAAACAAATCAATGTCTTCCTTGGATTCGGTCTCTGTGGGCTCGATCATGATGGCGCCGGAAACGACCAGGGGGAAATAGATCGTCGGCGGATGAAATCCGTAATCCATCAGCCGCTTGACCATGTCCAGGGTTGTCACCTTATACGGCTCCTGGAGTTTATCTGAAAAAACACATTCGTGCATGCAGGGCCGGTCGTAAGGCAGGTGAAAGGTGCCTTTTAGATTTTCTTTAATATAGGCGGCATTTAAAACCGCCAGCTGGCTGGCCTTTTTCAGACCTTCGGGCCCCATACTGAGAATGTAACTGTAAGCGCGGATTATCACCCCGACATTGCCGTAAAAAGCGTGCACTTTCCCGATGGAATCGGGGAAATTTTCGGACAGCTCATATTTTCCGTTTTTGTTGACCACCCGGGGTAGCGGTAAGAACGGCTCCAGGTGTTTGCGAACGCATACCGGACCCTGAACCGGGGCCCCCGCCGCCATGCGGGCTTGAAAACGTTTTATGAAGATTCAGGTGCAATACGTCGATACCCAGGTCTCCCATGTTGGCGATACCCATTACGGCATTCATATTGGCGCCGTCACCATAAACCAGTCCCCCTTTAGCATGGACGATGTCGGCCACTGCTTTGATATTTTCTTCAAAAAGACCCAGCGTATTGGGGTTGGTGACCATGATGCCGGCGGTGTCCTCATCCATCGCTTCATCAACCGCCTGTGGGTGAGAGTACACCTCTATCATTTGATTTTACCAGAACCGAACGGTATCCGCACAAAGATGCACTGGCTGGATTGGTACCGTGGGCCGTATCCGGGACAAGAATCTTTGAGCACGGTTTTCCCTTGCGCTTGTGATAGGCGTAGAAGAGAAGCATACCGGTCAGTTCGCCCTGGGCGCCGGCAGCCGGTTGCAGGGTTGTGGCGTCCATGCCGGTGATTTCCGTCAGATATTGCTCCATTTCAGACATGAGCTTGAGCACTCCCCTGTGAAAGGGACTCCGGCAGCAGCGGGTGCGCCAGGGCAAATCCCGGCTGGGCGGCTTGCCTTTCATTGGTCTTGGGGATTGTATTTCATGGTGCACGAGCCCAGCGGATACATCCCGGAATCGACTGAAAAGTTCCACTGGGAAAGCCGGGATATAATGGCGCACAATATCGACTTCGCTCAGGTCTGGAAAATCCGGGCCGCTGCCTTTCAAGTTCTCATCAACCGGCTGCTGCTTAACGTCGCGGCGGGGCATCGAAAAACCGGTTCGACCTTTTTTCCCCTTTTCCCACAGCAGCGGCTCGTTAAACATTAATCCGGTGGTGCCTGCGGTTTCTTTCATTTTTTTATCTCCTGGACCAGGGCATCCATATCCGCCTTGGTGATTGTCTCCGTTACACACAGCAGATAATGATCTTTAAGCTCCGGGTAAAACCCAACCAGCGGTAAACCGGCAATCATTTTTTTCTTCAACAGGCGTTGATAGGTTTTCTTGAAGCCGGCCGGGAAATTCAACTACAAATTCATTAAAGGTCGCCTGGGAAAACGGCAATTTAAACCCCGCCCGGGCTAAAGCCTCTTTAGATACTCGGACCTGTCGTAATTGAGCCTGCGCGAGTTCTTTGAAACCGGAACCGCCAAGGGTCGCCATGTACATGACGGCAGCCAGCGCACAGAGACTGTTATTTGTGCAGATATTGGAGGTGGCCTTTTTCGCGCCGGATATGCTGCTCGCGAGTGGACAATGTGAGTACATGGCCTCTGTTGCCCTCCAGATCAACCGTCTGGCCCACCAGTCTTCCCGGCATATTGCGGACATATTTCATTTTTGTGGCAAACATCCCCAGCCCCGGCCCACCGAATGAACGCGCGATTCCCAGACTCTGCCCTTCGCCGCAGGCGATATCGGCGCCGCATTGGCCGGGGTTTTTATAAAGGCCGTAAGCCAGTGGCTCACTGAAGCCTACCACCAGCAGGGCCTTTTTGGTTTTGAAGCGTTTGTTGCAATGTCCTCCAGGTTTTCCATGCAACCCAAAAAGTTCGGCGACTGCACGGCCAGCCCCCCCAAATCGTCCATATCTTTAAGCGGGCTCAAATCGGTGGTGCCGTCGCTCAGATACGGCAGCTCCCTGATCTCGAGATCGGTGGGCTCAAAGATAGGTCTCAAGCACCCGCCGGTACAGCGGGATGTACGGCGCGCGAGACGGCCACCGCCTTTTTCCGTGGAAACTCGTATGGCCATCAGCATGGCCTCAGCCAGCGCTGAGGCGCCGTCCCATTGAGATGCATTGGCGACCTCCATGCCCAGCAGGCGGGAGGTCAGGGTCTGGTACTCATATATGGCCTGCAGGGTCCCCTGACTCAGCTCGGGCTGGTAGGGGGTATAGGCGGTGACAAACTCTGAACGGCCCAGTAAAAATGAAACCGCCGAAGGAACATAGTGCTCATAACTGCCGGCCCCCATAAATACCTTATATTCCGGTGAGACCGCCATGTTGCCGGCCAGCGTCATCGATATGGTCGTTTAATTCCCACTCTGTTATAGATTCAGGAATATTGAGCGCTTCCCTGCGGCGGCAGTCTTCAGGGATATGGGCAAAAAGCCCCTCGAGGCTATCAATCCCAACCGCCTTTAGCATGGCGGCGATCTCTTCCGCAGTATGGGGTAAGTAACGCATGCTGGTCATGGTTATCCTTTCAGCGTTCCAAGATAAGCATCCTTGTCCATAAGGTCATCCGGCTCAGGGGGGTTGTCGGCTTTGATTTCGATCATCCACCCGTCGCCGTAGGGCGCGTTGTTTACTTTTTCGGGTGATTCTTCCAGAGACGAGTTGATGGCAACGATCTCTCCGGCGACCGGCAGATAGAGTTCGGAGACCGCTTTGACCGACTCCACCGTGCCGAATTCTTCCCCTTTGTCCAAAGGTATCGCCGACCTCCGGCAATTCCACGAAAACAATGTCGCCCAGCTGGTCCTGGGCGTAATCCGTGATACCGATTTTGACCTTGTCACCTTCGGACCGGGACCCATTCGTGGGATTCGTCATAACGCACATCATCGGGAAAATTTAATTCGTTGAGTTCTTTCATACTGCGCCTCCTTGTATTTTTTTCACTTTCTTAACAGGCTAATATATATTTCCAAACTTCAATTGAAGATAGTCAATCATTTGGCGATTGAGAAAATATAACAATAAACCGATTTTGCCGGAAAAACATCGAAATATAAATGCGATTCGATGATTCTGTCAGTACATTTTTACTGACGCGGTTTATTCGATCCGGAAAAGATCCGGGCGCGGGTTTTATGCCGTTAGATGTTTCGTAAACAAGCCTTTTTCGTCGGTCATTTCGAGGAGTAAAGCTACGATGCAATCTCATGATTTTCTAGCCGTTAATCGCAAAATGAGTTCTTCGCTACATCGCATATGACATCGAAAGGGACTTTTTGTGAAACCGTCATTATTTGGACAGTGGAAGATTCCCACCTTTGAGACATAGACCGCTTGGGTCGAAACCAGGGCCTGATTTTTATGGGAATAAAGTTGATAAAATATTTTTCCATGTGTTATGGACCCAATCATTTTTATTATCTTTCCAAAGCGCATTTTGACAATCCGTAAATCGATTATTAACCGAAGTGAAAAGGAGGGTTACAATGAAAAAAGGATTACTATTGACAGGCATTATTTTTTGTGTCGCGGTGGTTGTGGCATTTTATGCCTGCGGGCCCAAAGGGCCTGAAACCATCAAGATCGGTATCAATGCCCCCATTACCGGTGACATTCCCAAAGTGGGCGAGGGCACCAAGTTTGCGGCTGAGATGTGGCTTGAGGATATCAATGCCGCCGGGGGCCTCGAAGTCGGCGGGAAAAAGTATAAAGTCGAGCTGGTCATCGAGGACAATGAGTCCAAGGCGGAGTCGGCGCTGAAGGTCACCACCAAGCTGATCACCGAGGATGAAGTGCTGGCGATTGTCGGTCCGCAGTCATCCAAACAGGCGGTGCCTGCCGGCGGGAAAGCCAATGAGATGAATACACCGATGATCAGCCCCTGGTCGACCAACCCCGATACGACCAAAGATCGGCCTTATGTATTCCGCGGCTGCTTTCTCGACCCGTTCCAGGGGCCGGTCGCGGCTAATTTCATTCGAGACGAATTTGGTTTTAAAAAGGCGGCGGTTCTTTATGACGTTGCCAGCGACTACCCCAAGGGTCTGGCTGAATTTTTTAAAGAGGCCTGGGAGAAAAATAACGGTCCCGGTTCGGTGGTGGCTTTTGAAAGCTTTACCACCAAGGACGCCGACTTTAGTTCGCAGCTGACCACGATCACCAACTCGGGCGCTGAGGTGCTGTTTACGCCCCAGTATTATAATGAAGTCGCCCTCATCGTGCAGCAGGCCCATCAGCTGGGCTGGGATAAACCGATTGTCGGCAGTGACAGCTGGGGTTCGGCTGAGACGGTAAAACTCTGCGGCAAAGACTGTTATGGGTTGTTTTTCAGCACGCATTATGCCGCAGCCGGCGCCACGGGAGCAACCAAAGAATTTATCGATCGCTACAAAGCCAAACATGGGTATGTGCCCGATGATGTAGGCGCTTTGACCTGGGACAGCATCCGCATTATCCAGCAAGCCATTCAGAAACACCGGCGGTCTCAGTGGTGATATCAAAAAGGACCGCGTCGCGGTTCGGGATGAGTTGGCCAAGATCAAACAATTTTCCGGCATTACCGGCAATATGGACTTTACCGAAGATGGCGATCCCGATTAAATGTGCCGTGATCGTTAGGATCAGCGATGCCGGTGAATTCGAGTTCTACAAGTCGGTTTGCCCGTAAAACGGACTAAAACCGTTCAGCGGGTTCGAGAGGTTCAGGGTTCAATAGTTCAAGGGGGTTCCGCCGGAGGCGGTTCAGGTGTCAGTTTTCAGAAGACAGAAAACAGAAACAGAGAACAGAAAAAAACTGAAGTCAATGATTATCTAACTTCATCTGGTTGCATCTGATTACCTCTATCTGCCCTCTGAATTCTGTCATCTGACCTCTGTCCTCTGTGACCTGAATGCTGAACCTGGTAACGCTTAGCAATGAGTTACGAAAAGGACGGGCCAGGGCTTTTTGCCCTGAGCCCGCCTTTTTAAAATAACAAGGAACAATTCGATGGTATTTTTGCAAAACCTGGTCAATGCGCTGCAGTGGGGCAGTTTTTATGCGCTTATCGCCCTGGGGATATTCGATGGTTTACAGCATCCTGATGCTGTTTAATTTCGCGCATGGCGATATTTTTATGGTGGGAGCCTATATCGGATTTGGCGTGGCCTCGGCCCTGATTGCAGTCAGCGCCATGGGCGCCTTTGCCCTGCCAGGCTGGTTGATCCTGGTTTTAACCATCCTTTTTTCCATGTTTTTGACATCCTTTGTGGGCATGATCGTCGAACGGGTCGGCTACCGCCCGCTGCGGGATGGCACCACGGGCGTCGGCGGCCATTACCGGACTGATGATCGGTATCATTTTGGAGACCGGAAACCTGGCTTTGCTGGGTGCCCAACGGGTGAGTTTCCCGCCCTTGATTGAGACGGTCACTTACAATCTGGGCGGTGTGTTTATAACCAACAAAAAGATTATAATCGTTTTGGTGTCCCTGCTGCTGGCGGGAGCGCTGCATCAATTTATTCGCCGGACTCGCTATGGGATGGCCATGCGCGCCATGGCATTTGACTATGCGGTGGTGCCGTTGATGGGGGTGCCGCTGAATACCATGGCGGCCATGACGTTTGCACTGGGCTCGGCCCTGGCGGCCGCCGCCGGGATTCTCTTCGGGATTGCTTATCCGGTGCTGGATCCGTACATGGGGATTCTGATTGGCTGGAAAGCTTTTGTAGCATCGATTTTAGGGGGCAGGGGATCGATTGTAGGTGCCACCCTGGCCGGTTTTTTGCTGGGTTTCATTGAAATTTTTGTGGCCATGATCTTTCCGTCGACGCTGCGCGATCTGATCGCCTATTCGATTGTTTTGCTTATCCTGGTTTTCAAGCCCCATGGTTTTTTTGGGGAAGCTTACAGTGCACGCCTGAGGCTCTGAAGGGCCGGGCCGGGGCACAGCTATTTTTGCCAAAACTGATGAATTCGTAAAAGGTCGAATTCATCAAGTGTTTGGTGTTTCGTGTTTGGTATTTGGTATGAAATAGATGGTGCTATATCGGCATGTTAGAATACTAAACACTAAACACCAAATACAAAACACACTCGTAAAAAGGCTGCTTTTCTGACTTTTTACGAGATTATCAAAACTAGTGCGGAACGAGGATTTGAAATGGAAGTAACAAGCGAAAAATTGTCACCGGCCTCGATGCTGTCTAAAATCAATATTCGCATCTGGGTATCACAGGTTCCGCTGCTGGGTTGGCTTATCGGGGCGCTGGTTGCGGTGGGTCTGGAAATGGCGATCGGCACGCCTTTAGCCCGCGGTTTGGGATTGTTCAAGGCACCCGTCTTGTTTGGCTTCGTCATTATGCTCAAAAAGCCCTTGCTGGCTCCCAGTGCGGTTCTATATCTTTCGCTGATCTATTTATTGCCCATCGGCCTGATCGCGCGATTCGGTGCCGCGGCCTTAAACAAAATAGCCGCAAAACTCGCCGATTTTTCTACCGGTTTTTCGATACTCATTCATATTGCATTGTTTTATTCGGCTTTGCACCTGTGGTCCGGAATGAGCGACTATCGGGTTCTGGTGGTCAAGCTCACCTTGATTGCGGTGATGGTGACCTTGAGTTTAAACGTGATCAACGGTTATATGGGTGAGTTTTCATGTTCTCATCCCGGGTTTATGGCTCTGGGTGCTTATGCGGCTTCGGCCTTTACGGTTTCCCTTTTTGTCGACGACAAACTCTTTGGCGCAGCCGTGCTCCCGGCGGCCATCGGGCCTTTCTTTTTTCCGATCGCACTGTTTGTGGGCGGAGTGGCAGCATCCATCGGAGCGATGATCGTGGCCATACCTTCATTTCGAACCCGGGGCGATTATCTGGCGATTATCTCACTGGCATTTATGTTTATCGTTAAAAGTTTAATTGAAAACCTTGAAGTCGTCGGAGGGCCCCGCGGGTTGGCCAGTCAGCCGGACTGGGCGAATTTACCGACCGTTTTCCTGATCACGGTGATCTGCATATGGGATCATTAATAATTTTGTACGATCCACTCTGGGAAAAGCGCTCAACGCGGTGCGCGATAACGAGATGGCGGCGAATGCCATGACCGTTAACACGCGGCGCACCAAATTCGTGGCGTTTCTGTTTGCCGCGTTCTGGGCGGGGGTCGCCGGCGGGCTGTTTGCGCATGTGCTTCGATATATCAATCCCAGTACGTTTGGTATCCAAAAGCTGGCCGAAGTTTTGGCCATGGTTTATTTTGGGGGTTTGAACTCCGTATACGGCGCCATTGTGGGCGCCGTCAGTATCAGTTTGCTGGGAGAGGTCTTGCGGCCGCTGGAAATTTTTAAATGGATTATCATTCCTTTGCTTCTGATACTGGTGATGATTTTCAGGCCAACGGGTTTAATTGCCTTCAAGGAGTTTGACGTCAGGCAACTGATTCAGCCCAAAAAGTCGAATGGCCGAATTGAGCAAGAAATGCTCAATTCGGTGTTAAACTGTTAATTGTTATCGTTATTAGAATCTAGTGATCACACTTATTTGATATTTCGATCATTGCAAGAGATGCGGATGTGTATTCGGGCTTCGATTATGAACTATTACTAATAACGCAGTAACGAATAACTCCCAATTGGTATTTTAATCAATTGGGTTAATGCGGAAGAGGTGTTGCATGTCATTGTTAAGGGTTGAAAATATGACCCACTTTTTTGGTGGCCTGCGGGCGGTGCACAATTATGATCTTGAAATCGGACCGGGCCAGGTTCAAGGGCTCATCGGTCCCAATGGCGCCGGCAAAACAACGATTTTCAACCTCATCACCGGAATTTACAATCCCGGCGAAGGCCGTATCTTTCTGGAAGATAACAAGTTAAACGCCTATCGCCGCACGAAATTGCAGCCATGGGTATCGGGCCGTACGTTTCAAAACATGCTTCTGTGGCGGCATATGACCGTCCTTGAGCATGTCAAGATGGCCCGTTATTCCAAGATCGGCTACGGGACTCCTGGGTGCCTTTTTCGGGACCCCCCGTCGAAATCGCGAAGAGGCCGAAAGCGAAGAGAAAGCTTACAGTCTCTTAAAAATGTTCGGCGTCGATCAATTTGCGGATCAGTGGGTGCCGAATCTGCCTTATGGCGCCCAGCGGCGGGTCGAAATGGCCCGGGCCCTGGCAATGGAGCCCAAAGTACTGTTTCTGGACGAGCCCACCGCCGGTATGAATCCCGAAGAGCTGGTTCAGATGATGGGAATCATACGCAAAATCAATGAAAAATTTGAGCTGGCCATATTCCTCATCGAGCACCGCATGAAAGTGGTCATGGAGCTATGCGAAAGAATCCAGACGCTGGTTTTTGGAGAAGTGATTGCGGAAGGCACGCCGGAAGAAATTCAAAACAACCCCCAAGGTCATTGATGCGTATTTGGGCAAGGAGATCATAGAGTAATGTTGTTATCCGTCGAAGAGTTACGCGTTTCCTATGGCAATATTAAGGCGCTGCACGGCCTGAATTTCGAAATTGACGAAGGCGAAATCGTCTGCATAATCGGTGCCAATGGTGCCGGTAAAAGCACGACGCTTAAAGCCATTTCCCGCATGGTGCCCGCAGAAGACGGCTCTAAGATGACATTTGAAGGAAAAAACTTGCTTGACTATGCTGCCGATAAGGTGGTCAGCCAGCTGGGTATTTCACATGTCCCGGAGGGCCGGCGGTTGTTTGATAATTTGACGGTAATGGAAAATATGCAGCTGGCCTGTTTTGCCAGAAAAGATAAAGATCAGATCAAAGCAGATATCCAGCGTGTCTTTTCGATTTTTCCGCGTCTGGATGAGCGGCAGACCCAGAAAGCCGGCACACTCAGCGGCGGTGAGCAGCAGATGCTGGCGGTTGGCAGGGCCTATATGAGCGGACGCAAAGTTATGCTGCTGGATGAGCCCTCCATGGGGCCTGGCGCCCCTTTTGATGATGAGCTTGTTTGATGCGTTAAAAGAAATCAATAAAGAAGGGACCACTATTTTGCTGGTGGAGCAAAATGCCCGTCTGGCCCTCCAATTTGCCCAGCGAGGGTATGTGCTGGAAAACGGCAACCTGTTGTTGGAAGGACCTTCGCAAGAGCTGCTGGAGAATCCGGAAGTCAAGAAAGCCTATCTCGGCGGCTAAAACTGAGTCCCAAATCCCCATCTTTTGCCCGAGGGCTGTGTTGCTCGTCCTCGAAATGCGCTTACGTACTAAATGTACGCTGCGCTATTTCTCCTCCGCGCGCCTTGCCCTCAAACAAAATCTGAGTGTTTATAAACCAGTTTGTTTGTTATCCTATTATTGCTTTTTTTGTCTTTCTCCTTTTGCAAGAAATCCCAACTTTTAATTCGCCTGCAAATCCCGCCAATCAGAACCTAATCTCCATTACCCCCAAATTGCGAATTACGTCTGCGTATCTGAATATTGAGTAGACCCACCAGATTATATAGACACGACATCCACAATTTTAGGACAGGCCTTTTTTATGGCATTAGGGAACGAAACCCACCCTTTTTGCACAAATTGATAAATCTTCGAATTTAGTGGTCATCGTAATTTTTATTGTATTAAATCAGTCGGATGGTGGATGCGGTATTTTGGATATAATTTGCTTATTTCAGTTTTTTAGGTTAATTGATATCTAACGAATTTGGTGTGCTATGTAAAAATAGGTTCATTTCGCATTGAGATTGACCCGCCAAGAGAAACTTCAACCAGCCTGTCTTTAGAAAACGTCTAGGAGATAATGATAGTGGCTACCTTTAAAACCATTGTTATTAAAAACGATTCTACTAAAATTTTATTTTGTGTATCCGTGATCGTAATCTCCTTTCTGATCGGCATCCTTTCTCCTTCGCTCCTTTACGGCAAACCCCTCGAGATTGCCATTTTTATTCCACACGAAGATCCTTTCTGGAAGAAAGCTGTTCTCTTCACCGAGGAGGCCGCTAATGACCTGGGCATGAAACTTCGGATCTACAATGCAAATGATAACCCGGACAAAATGATTGCACAGGTGCGAAAAGCAGCCCAGAGCGGAATCAATGGTATCATATTTTCAACCTATCAGAATACCGGTGAGCAAATCCTCCGAATTGCCGAAAAAAACAGTGTCCCCTCCATACTGATTAACTCACAATTACCTCAAGCCGACCTTTTACCGCGAACCAAGTACGCGTATTGGATCGGCAGTGTGCTTCCCGATGATGAGAAAACCGGCGCTGTTCTGATCCAGCAGCTGGTTTACGAGGCCGCGCTAAATGGTATCGAGCGTTTTAATGTTCTGGCCATAGAAGGTAATCCCAAGGACGAGTCCTCCATAGCCCGAATCAGGGGTCTCAGGAGCTTTATGAAACACCTAAAGGAGGTGGATTCTTTCAAAATTGTTGTGGGCAATTGGAAACGGATAAACGCATATGAAATATTCCAAGCCTATTATAAAATCCAGCCCGATGTGAACATTGTTTGGTGCGCCGATGATAATATGGCGCTTGGCGTGCTAAAAGCAATTAAGGAACTCGGCCTGGAGGAAAAAATAGTTGTCGGTGGCGTGGACTGGGATAAGGCTGCGCAGGAAGCAATTCTAAATGGTCGCATGGATGTCAGCGTTGGAGGACATTTCCTGGATGGGGCCTGGGCAGCGGTTCTGCTGTATGATTACCTGAACGGTATCGATTTTGCCAATGAGAGGTTGCAGTTCGAATCGCCGATGGTCGGCATTACGCGAGCCAATTTGAAAAAATTTTCCCCGTTTCTGTCGTTGGATAAACAATCGTTGAATTTCAGGCTGTTCTCCAAGGTCTTAAACCAGCAGCTAAAACTGTACAGTTTGGATCTTAATGCGATTGCAAATTTAATCACCCCTCAACAAATTTCAGCAGGGCTGACCGAAGAGGAAAAAGCCTGGTTGGCTGAGCACAAACACCTCCGCCTTGGTGTGGACCCGGCCTGGCCCCCTTTTGAATTTTTTGATATCACCCGAGTGTATTCAGGCATTGCCTCAGATTATGTCCGTTTTTTAAACCAAAAGCTGAACATCGAAATGGTGCCTGTCCAAGACCTTAGCTGGTCTAAAGTTATGGACAAAGCTAGAGCCAGCGAGATTGATGTTCTGCCGTGTGTCCTTAAAACTCCGGGGCGTTCAAAATTTCTGTGGTTCACAAAACCTTACCTGAGCTTTCCAATGGTTATTTTGACACGCGAAGATGCTCCATTTATCAGCGGCGTTCAGGATTTTGAGGACAATAAGGTCGCAGTTGTCAGAGGTTACGCTACCCAGGAGCTATTAGAGCAGGATTATCCGGACCGCAAGTTTTCTCTTGCAAATAACCTTGAGGAAGCTTTGAAAGCCTTGTCCAAAGGGGAAGTTGATGCCTATGTAGGCAATCTGGCCTCCATTACATACACAACGCAAAAACTGGGGCTGAACAATCTGAAAGTTGCAACTACGTCGCCATATAAGTTCGAATTGGCCTTTGCCGTGCGTAAAGACTGGCCACAACTAGTAAACATACTGAATAAAAGTCTGGAATCACTACCTGACTCAGAAAGAACGAAAATTTACAACCACTGGATTAGTGTTCGATTTGAACGCGGCATCGATTGGACTCCTATCTTCCGGCTGGTGGGTGCCATTGTGCTCGTGGGCGGAATCATTTTTATAATCATCATTAGATGGAATCGAGCGCTAAGCAAAGAAGTCACCGATCGTAAACGGGTTGAAGAAGCGTTGCGTGAAAGTAGAGCGACTGCACGGGGGTTGCTCGATGCAACCCAGGAATCCCTGCTTCTCCTGGATAAAGAGGGAACGATTATCGCCAGCAATCAGACAGCCGCGCAAAGATTCAACAAATCCTCAGATGAACTTAGGGGCACCAGCCTGTTTAGCCTCTGGCCTCAAAATATCCTTGAGTCGCGGAGAGCCCATTTTGATAAGGTCCTGCAAACCGGTAATCCGGCAGATTTTGAGGATAATCGAGACGGAATGATTTTTCATCATATTTATTATCCGGTTCAGGATAAAGAAGGTGCTATAATGGGGGTTGCTATCTTTGCGCAGGATATCACTGAACGCAAACGGGCTGAAGAAGCCATCCGAGAAAGTCAGGAGCGGCTGAGCATCAGTCAACAGACATTAAAAATAGCTCTGGAATCATCAAACACGGGTGTATGGACGTTTGACCCACAGACCAATGAAACAACATTCCAAAGTGAACAGTGGTACAAACAAATTGGCTATCAGCGGGATGAATTTAAAGCAGAGCAAGATCCTTTTGCAGATTTACTTCATCCTGATGATAAGGTGGCTACCTTTAAAGCAATTGAAGATCATTTAGAAGGTGTAACAAAAACCTATGAAAAAGAGTTCCGGCTTAAATCAAAAGATGGTACCTGGAGATGGATTCTTTCAAAAGGTCAGATAACAAAAAGAGACAGTGATGGGAAAGCCACAGAAATGACCGGCGTGCATCTTGACATAACCGAGCGCAGACACATGGAAGAGGAGTTGAGACGAAATGTGGATGAACTGAAGCGGTTTAGTAAATTAGCGTTTGGACGTGAAAAAAAGATGATCCAGCTCAAGCAGGAAATTAACGAATTATGGGGTCAACGGGGCCAAGGTGAAAAGTACAAGATTGTCAGTTGATAGACATTTAACCCAACATAAGGAGAAGAAAAGATGTTCAAGGAAGAAAGAGAAGAGTTAAGATTTGACTGGAGTATGATTGGAAATATCGGTGAGGGTCGTCCCAATCTAGGATCCACCATGGATGTGAGTGTTTACAGACTGATGCAGTTCACTCTCAGAGATGTGCTCATAAAGCAATTCGATGCTGAAACCGCAGATAGAATATTTTATGAGGCCGGTGAGCATGCCGGTAAAGAGTTTTGTAAAGAATTGATAACCCAAAAAGATGATTTTAATGAATTTGTTGTCGAGCTCCAGGAATTACTTAAAAAACTCAAAATAGGCATTTTAAGAATAGAAAAAACTGACCTTGAAAACATGAACTTCACGTTGACCATTGCTGAAGACCTGGATTGCTCCGGATTGCCGGCCTCTGATGAAACCATCTGCACCTACGATGAAGGATTCATCAGCGGGTTGTTTTCTGAATACACCGGCAAGAGTTTTGATGCAGAGGAGGTCGATTGTTGGTGTTCCGGCGATAGAGTTTGCCGCTTCGAGGCCAAGCAGGTAGCATAAGGGAATTAAAAATGCTCAATGTAAAAGAAGAAGATATAGACAAGATAACCGAAGCATTTTATCTGATTCTTAAGGGTAAAAAACCGACTCTCATAGAGCTGCCCGAAGATTATCCTGATAATGAAATCAAACAAGCGGTAGGCCATATAAACAAATTCATAAATGAATATAACAGCGCGACTGACTCAATTCACACCCTATCCAAAGGCGAACTGAATCGTGAACCTCCTAAAGGAAAGATGTTAATTCTGCAAACTCTAAAGCATTTGCATGCAAGTTTAAGACATTTGACCTGGACAACGCAACAGATCGCCAAAGGTGATTTCAGCCATGAAGTAGATTTTATGGGAGATTTTTCAGTTGCTTTCAACAGCATGACCCAGCAACTAAAAGACTCCTTCACGGAACGAAAAGAAGCGCATGAAACCCTTCAGAACCGCGTCAATGAACTGGATGACGCACGCCTGGCCATGCTGAACATGATGGAGGATCTCGATGAGGCCAGAAATGAAGCCGAAGATGCCACCAAAGCCAAAAGCGATTTTCTGGCGAACATGAGCCATGAAATCCGCACTCCCATGAATGCCATCATCGGGATGTCGCATTTAGCCCTGAAAACCGATCTTACAGCCAAACAATCCGACTACCTCAAAAAAGTAGATATTTCCGCCAAGTCCCTTCTGGGAATCATCAACGACATCCTGGATTTCTCAAAAATCGAAGCCGGCAAATTGGATATGGAGTCCTTGGACTTCCAATTAGAGGATACGCTCGACAACATTTCCACGCTGGTGGGTATTAAAACCCAGGAAAAGGGGCTGGAACTGCTTTTTAAGACCGATCCATCGGTTCCGACGGCGCTTGTCGGTGATCCCCTGCGCCTGGGGCAAATCCTGATTAATTTATCAAACAATGCCGTCAAATTTACAGATTCGGGAGAGATAGTGGTCACCACCGAATTGGTCAAAAAAGACGACACGCAGGCCACACTAAAATTTTCAGTTCAAGATACCGGCATCGGCATGACCGCGGAGCAAGCCGCCAAACTGTTTCAACCGTTTGCGCAGGCAGATTCCTCGACGACCCGCAAATATGGCGGCACCGGCCTGGGACTAACGATCAGCAAACGCCTGGCAGAGATGATGGGCGGGGAAATCTGGGTCGAAAGCAACCCCGGCCAGGGCAGTACTT
>PVMK01123949.1_pt1 | contig 48968 bp, 49 predicted proteins | sample 1853481 | NCBI WGS metagenome assembly PVMK01 (sample SAMN08533507, study PRJNA380276) | Marine sediment metagenome, whole genome shotgun sequencing project.
GATACCCAGCTTCCACAGCTGCGTCGATCACGGAGTCGAGCACCGCATCATCGGTTGTGTATGCGAGCCAGGTGATCGCTCCGCTGTCGAACGCAGCAGTTCTGGCGAGGGCGATGCTGTCTTCGGTCGACTTCGTTTTCACAACGAAGATCACTGGTCCGAACATCTCATGACCGAAAGCATCTGACGAACCATCGACTTCGATGACCACAGGTGTGCGGATCGTGGCATTCGGGAACTCCTCACTCGGAACCTCCCGCGATTCGAGCACTACATCTCCACGTGTCGAAGCCTCAGCGATTCGATCCCGTGTGTCCGAGCCCTTTGATCGCTCCGAGGATCGCACCTGCTCTGGCGTCATCACCGAGGAGTCCGCCAATCGCCTTTGCGAATCCTCCAACCACCTCTTCGTACGGCACGCTCGCCGTCGACGACCACGCCCGTCTCGGGGACAAACAGGTTCTGGGGCGTCGTACACATCTGACCCGAATACATCGTCATGGAAACGGAGAGATTGCGGAATACCGATCCGAGGTCCGGTGCCGAGTCGAGGATGACCGAATTGACGCCAGCCTTCTCCGTATACACCTCAGCGTGGTTCACGTTCTCCTCGAGCCAGTTTCCCGAAGGCGGATCCACCGTGTAGTCGACGATGCCGATCTCGCGCCGCATCACCAGGTCCTTGGCAACAGGCGCGTCGGGTGTGTCAACGAGAAGCTGGACGATGTTTGGATCCATAGCCACGCATCGGAGAGGACGTCTCTGGCGATTCTCACAAAGAGCGCGAGGGGGAGGATGGTTCCGGTGCGCTTGACGATGACCGGGTTTCCGCGGCCAGGCTCGCGAAGATCCCCGGGTAGCCGTTCCAGGTGGGGAAGGTCGATACGCCGATGAGAACGGCCACGCCTCTTGGACGGGTGATCCACCGCTTCTCGATGATGAGAGGGTCACGGCTGCCCTGTGGCTTCTCCCACGTGAGAGGATCAGGCAGACGCTTCTGCTCCTTGAACGTGTAGGCAACAGCTTCGAGAGCGCGGTCGAGCGCATGGGGTCCTCCTGCCTGGAACGCCATGAGGAAGCTCTGGCCAGTGGTGTGCATGACCGTGTGAGCCATCTCGAAGCTGCTGTTCCCAAGCCGAGCCAGAATTTCGAGGCAGACATCAGCGCGGTCGTCCACTGACGCCTTCCCCCAGGGCCCCATCGCTGCAACCGCCGCGGTGACCACTGTGTCGACGTCCGTCGCGAGGTACGTGATCCCGAGATCGATACCGAACGGTGACGTTTCAGCGACCTCCATAAATCCATGACGGTCCTGGCCGGTTTCGAACGGAACACCGAGGAGAGCATCGAAGGCTGCCTCGCCTTCAGCAGGCGCGTCTTCGCCGTATGCCTTTGGATGCTCGGGATACGCGCTCCAATACGAACGCTCCTCAATGGCCTGAACAGCTCGGTCCAGTGTTTCGGTATGCGACATCACGTGTCCCTTTCAAGCGTCGGAACCTCCGATGGTTCACAGTAGGCAGCTCACGGTCGGAAGCCTTGGAGGGAACTCCGTTACAGTCAACGTATGCGCTCGCACTCTCGCCTGATAGCAATGGTCGTTGCCGCACTTGTCCTAACCGCCGCGTGCGGCGGAGATTCTGGCTCAAGTGGAGAGACCGCTTCGGGATTCATGTTCATCGACCCAACGGAATCTCACCTGTGTGAATCAATGCTGGAGTCATACCCGCCGCAGTGCGGTGAGCCAAGTGTGCAACTCCTTGATCTCGACCCTGAGTCGGTTGTCGCGCTCATGTCGCCCGCTGACCAACCGGTGGCGCCGTACTTCTGGACGGACTATGTCCTGGACGTCGAGGGGGCCTCGGGCGGGAACGGACTCTCGGGTGTGGTGCTCACCGATCCTGTGTATTCGAGTGAGGGTGAAGGCATGACCCTTAGGACAGCAGACCTCGGCATCGTGGCTGGGGAACCTGTCATTTGGCCCTTCGATCTCACGAACAACACAGACGGGGACGTCACACTCACATTCACCAGCGGTCAACGGATGGACCTCACGCTGAGCAACGACAACGGTGAGGTGTATTTCTGGTCAGGAGACATGTTCTTCACCCAGATGGTCGAAGAGGTCCTCCTCCCTGCGGGCGGAACGTTCCCTTACGTTCTTACTGCAGAACCGATCGACGTCCCACCCGGCGTGTACACAGCCACCGCATGGTTCACAACCCTCGAGACAGCCGACGTCATCCTCGAGTGGCAGGTCACGATCTCCAGTTGAAAGCTGTGAACAGTGAGCTGCGAACTGTCTACTGTTCCGACATGAACAACGCCTACCTCCTGAACTACATCCGAACACCGATCGGTCGGTTCGCCGGAGCTCTCGCTCCCGTCAGACCGGACGACCTCGCAGCGCTCACGATGTCGACAGTCGTCGCCAATGCAGGTATCGACCCTGAGTCGATCGACGAGATCTACTACGGGGACGCGAACCAGGCTGGCGAGGACAACCGCAATGTTGCACGCATGTCCGCGCTGCTCGCAGGACTGCCGGTAGAGGTGCCTGGTTCGACTATCAATCGACTCTGCGGATCAGGTATGGAGGCCATTGGTCTGGCCGCCCGGGCGATCAAGGTGGGAGCTGCCGATGTCGTGCTCACGGGTGGCGTTGAATCCATGAGTCGCGCGCCCAAGGTCATGTCCAAGTCTTCTGGTGCATACGACCGGAGCGTCGTCATGCATGACTCGACGATTGGATGGCGATTCGTCAATCCAAAGATGCGAGAGCGCTTCGGTACGGACGAGATGCCTGGCACAGCGGAGAACGTCGCCACCGATTTCAACATCTCGCGCGAAGACCAGGACGCGTTTGCGTTCCGGAGCCAACAGCGAACCGAGAGAGCTCAGACTGATGGGTTCTTCGCTGGCGAGATCGTTGGCGTCGAGGTGCCGAGACGAAGGCAGGACCCTCTCATCATCGACACGGACGAGCACCCGCGGCCAGGGACTTCTCTCGAGAAGCTGGGGGCATTGAACCCGATATTCGAGGACGGCACCGTCACTGCTGGCAACGCAAGCGGAATCAACGACGGAGCAGCGGCAGCGCTCGTAGTGAGCGACCGCGTGCTCGAAGACCTCGGTGTGAAACCCATGGCCGAAATCCTCGGTATGGCCACCGCAGGTGTGCCACCGCGGATCATGGGGATCGGCCCAGTACCCGCGACGAACAAGCTCCTCGACAGGCTCGGTTTGTCGATCGGCGATTTCGGTGCAATCGAGCTGAACGAGGCCTTCGCCTCCCAATCCCTCGCTTGTCTCCGAGAATTCGGGCTACCCTATGTCGCCGAACAGGTGAACCCGAACGGCGGAGCCATCGCCATCGGCCATCCGCTCGGCATGACCGGAGCACGACTCGTTGGAACCGTTGCACGAGAGATGAGCCGCCGAGACGAACGCTACGGCCTCGCGACCATGTGCATCGGCGTCGGCCAGGGAATCGCCATGGCCCTCGAACGAGTCGAGTGACCTATCGGCGTGTCCTCCCTTCATGGGGGACAGCAGAGCAGAGCGATGCAGGGGGGACAGCGAGCCCGCGAGCCTATGACGGCACACGCTTGTACGAGCTCTTCGCGTACCGAGTTCGCAGGCTCACACTCCCCCCTGGCTCGCAGGGAACGCAGAGCGTTCCCACTCGCCCGTCCCCCCTAAAGGGAGGACTCGTCCGTGGCTGACCGCGACGAACTTGTGGCGCTCGTCGCCGATCCGGGGCCCTACCTTGACAATGAGGATCCCATCCTTCGGCGGATGGCCACCACGGCACTCGACGTTGCATCAGCGAACACGCTCTTCGACGCGCTGGTGGCGCTGCTCGACGATGACGAGGAGTCTGTCCGTACTGCGGCTGCGGAGAAGCTCGGTGTGTGCGGCGACCGCTCCCTCGAGTATCTGGCCAGCGCACAGGACGACGACGAGTCAGAAGTACGAGAGGCTGTGGCAACAGCGTACGGTGAAATCTCCGACTCCTCAGTGATTCCCTGGCTTGTTGAAGTCGGCAACGATGACCGGGACCGCACCGTCAGGGAGGCTGCTGTTGCTGCATTGGGTTCGATAGGTAGCGATGAAGCCATCGACCCTCTTCTCGGATTCATTGCCAAGGGTCCTCCGCAGGTGCGCAGAAGGGCGATTGCCGCGATCACCGTATTCGACGACCCCCGGATCGAACCTGCCATCGAGCGTGCAGCCTTCGATCGAAACCCCGGCGTCAGAGAAGCTGCCGAGATGGTGGTCGGAAAACAACTCACAGATGGCAGCTGACTACTGAGGACTGGCAGCGGCGTCAGCCGCCCTCCCTGACCCACTCGGCTCCCCCGGGCCAGTGCTCCTTCTTCCAGATGGGAACGCGAGACTTCAACTGATCGATGATGTAACGGCACGCCTCGAAGCCGTCGGCTCTGTGCGCACTCGACACGGCCACGCACACGGCAGGCTCCCCAACGTCGAGGGACCCGACACGGTGAACTGCTGCCACCTTGAGAATCGACCACTCCCCGAACGCGTCATTCACGATCTCGACAATCTTGCCACTGGCAATGCCCCCATATGCCTCGTACTCGAGACGGCTCACGTCAGCCCGGCCACGTGAATGGTCTCTGACGGTCCCGCTGAAGACGACCGTGCTGCCCGCTGCCGGATCTGCAACGAAATTGGACATCGCCTGCACATCAATCGGCTGATCGGTGACGTCGACCCATATCGATTCATTCGCGAATAGATTCGCCGCTACATGTTCTTCGTTCATACAATCACCATCATGCACGAAGATACCCCGGACGCAACCCCATCAGATTCTCATGTTCCTCTCACGTCTGAACGGAACGAAGATGACCTCGCGGGCGTTGGAACGAACATGGACCCAACAGACACACCCGAAGCACCCGCCTCCGACACCTCAGAATTCGCAGTGACACCTGAGGCACCCGAAGTGCCAGCCGACGCGCCCGATTCCCCGATCGATACGGACTATCCACCTTATGTACCGTTCGTCTACGACAATCCGGGACCGGCCGATGTCGAGGAGCAGCAAGTTGAGCCAGTGTCGGCTCGCATCTCCCCAACGACCCAGAAACAGGGGTCAAGCAGCTGGCTCTTCCTTGCAGGAGCCGTCGTGGCCGGAATCCTCGGCGCGCTTCTCACAGTCGGGGTACTCGCGGCGACAGGTACGTTCGATGATCCCGAGGCAGCAGTTGCAGCGCCACCAACAACGGTGAACGCTGAACAGGCCACGCAACCATCAGAGATTCCGCCAACCCAGATCATCAACGACATTGGCTCTGCAGTGAACGCAACCGCCGTGGCAGTGAAGGCCGTTCCCTCGATCGTGACGGTCACTGTGATCCACTCGGGCGAAGAAGGCGAAGACCCGGTCGGCGTCGGATCCGGTTCCGGGGTCGTGATGTCGGCGGAGGGCCACATCATCACGAATCATCATGTCACCGAAGGCGGGGATACGTTCTCCGTCGAGTTTGAGGATGGCCGCGTGTATGAGGCGACGCTGGTCGGAAGCGATGATCTGACCGATATCGCGGTGCTCCAGATCAGCGGCAGAGGCCTTACGCCAGCCGACTTCGGATCATCAGAAGCACTCAAGCTCGGCGACTCGGTCGTAGCAATCGGCAACCCTCTCGGACAGGAGGGCGGCGCCTCGGTGACCGTTGGCATCATCTCCGCTTTTGACCGGAGAGTCGACTTCTCGGGCGATGACTTCCTCCATGGCATGATCCAGACGGACGCAGCCATCAACAGCGGATCTTCGGGTGGCGCACTCTTCAACGTCGACGGCGAACTCGTCGGTATCACCAGTGCCATCGGAGTGTCCCAGGCGGGGCCAGAAGGCATTGGATACGCCATCCCCGTTGAACTTGTGGACCGCATCACGGCCGAGATCATCGAGGTTGGCGATGTGGCCCACCCATTCCTCGGGGTGACTGTGGGAACGCACTACGTGGATACAGATGACGGCGCCATCGCCCCATCGGGTGCGATCATCGATTCAATCGAGGACACTGACTCCGCAGCAGGTCTGGCTGGCATCGAAGCTGGCGACGTGGTCGTCGCCATCGGCGGCAAGGAGATCACCGACCAAACCGGTCTCATTCTCGCCGTTCGTCTGTACCGTGTAGGTGACGAAGTGGAGTTCGTTGTGCTACGCGACGGAGAGAACGAGACGTTCACGGTCGTGATGGGACAGCGCCCCGCTGAACACGGAGGCTGATTCACATGTACGGCATGGAGGATGAGGGGCTCTTTGAGCAACTCTTCAAGATGCTCCAGTCGTCGGGTCCCGTCAATTGGAAACTCGGCCGCGAGGTGACGCGGAGCCTTGCTGGTCCGCCCCAACCGATTGACCCGGCAGTCGCAGAGGAGTATCGCGAGCTTGCTCACGTGGCAGAAGTGAGGATCTCATCAGTTACCGAGCTCCCGTCGCCGGAGCCAGGTGAACTGAACCCCACCGACAGGGCAACGTGGGCAGCGGAGAACCAGCAGTCATTCCGTGTCCTCGTGGAACCTCTGGGAGACAAGCTCTCCGGCCTCACCGACATGAGCGGGCTACCCGGGATGGGCGACATGGGTGATATGAGTGCAATGCTTGCGCCACTGGGTCCTGCGCTTCTTGGTATGCAGGCCGGGACCATGGTCGGGTTCATGGCGCACCGCGCTCTCGGCCAGTTCGATACGGGAATTCCTGCAATGGATCACGACCGTCCCTATGTGATCGTGCCGAACCTCGACGACTTCGCGATCGACCACGGAATCGACCACCGCCAGATCCGACTCTGGGGGGCGCTCCACGAGGTGGCATTTCATCGGATCATGGCGGTCGAGTGGGTCAGGGGCAGATTCGTTGAACTCATCACAGCTTTCTACGACGAGGTCGATATCGACACGTCCGATCTGCTAGGGAAGCTCACCGGTATGAGCGATCCCATGGAATTGCAGCAGATGCTCGGAGAGGGAGAGGACCCCGCCAGCCTGATCCAGGCAACGGCCAACCCGGAGCGGCTTGCAGACGTTCAAGCGTTCACCGCGTTCATCGAAGGATACGCAGATCGCATCGTGCGCATCGCAGGAGCCGAACTGCTGCCGAACATCGAACGGATCGAGGAGGCCTACAGCCGCCGACGCACCGAGCCTGACAAGACGGAACAGTTCCTTCAGCAGTTCGCCGGTCTCAAACTAGAACGCTGGCGAGCAGCCGATGCCACACAGTTCTGTGACGATGTCGTTGAACGCTGGGGCGAGGACGCGCTCACTCGTGTGTGGGAAGCCCCAGAGAACATGCCCGAGCTTCACGAGCTCTCGGATCCCATCGGCTGGAACGCAAGGGTCCTCCTCGACGAAACAGCGTTATAGGAGAGTAGACAGTAGAGCGTACGGTCGCTGATGCTCCCTAACGGTAGACGGTATCGAATCTGCTGACCGTTTTCCGTCTACCGTCTACCGTCTACCCCACAATCCAGGAACCCAATCAATGCCTCTCGCCATTGGAACTGCTGCGCCGGACTTCATCCTCTACGACCAGGGCAAGGAACAGGTATCGCTCGAAGATCTCAGGGGAAGCAACGCGCTCGTCGTATTCATACCGTTTCCCTTCACAGGCCACTGCGACAACGAGGGATGCCAGCTACGGGATGGTCTCGCCGCCCTGGGCGATCTCGACGCGAAGGTCGTTGTGATCACGACCCATGCGCTGCCGACGAACGCAAAATGGGCAGCGGAGAACGGTTTCGAGTTCCCCGTCCTATCGGACTTCTGGCCCCACGGCGAGGTAGCTCAGGCCTACGGCGCGTTCAACGACGTCCTTGGTAGCGCAAACCGGGTCAGCTACGTGCTGGACAAGCGGGGCATCATCCGCGAAGTGATCTCAACGGACTCGCTCGGTACACCCCGTGAATACGAGCTCTACGGCCAGGCTCTCGCGACGCTGTAACGACCTGGAGAAACTATCAGCGATAGATCGACCACGGACGAGATAGCCCCAGTTTCGTAGGCCTGTGAAGATTTCACGGACGACAAAGTCCTTATCATCGCGATGACCAGATCCGGTAGCAGTAGGGCCATTGTCGCACATGGATTCGTCTGAGCATCCTCAGCCAGTCTCTCCGATAGTCCAGGGGCCGAAGAAGGGCATGCCTCCTGGTATGCGCGCAGCCCTTGTCGTGGGGCTGCTCTATCTCTTCCTCGTAGGCGTCAAGATGCTTGAGGGCGGGGTGGATTTTCTCGGCTCAGACACCGCTGGCGGACTGTTCGACGGCATCACGAACCCACTCGCCGCTCTCTTCGTCGGCGTACTCGCTACGGTCCTCGTCCAATCCTCCTCGGTAACCACTGCGACCATCGTGGGACTTGTCGCTGCAGGTCAGCTTCCGATCGAGATCGCCGTCTACATGGTCATGGGCGCCAACATCGGCACAACGGTCACGAACACGATCGTGTCACTTGCGAGTGCACGCAAGTCTGAGGAGTTCAAGCTCGCATTCACCGCTGCAACGATGCACGACTTCTTCAACATCATCGTTGTCGCCGTGTTCCTACCACTTGAGGTGGCCACCGGCTTCCTCCTGAAAACGGCGACATGGCTCACCGATCTCCTCCCGATTGGTAGGGACGCAAGCTTCAATTCGCCCATCAAAGGAGCGGTGAAATGGGGCGCAAACCTGATCGAAGGTCTGATTGAGAGGATCATTGACAACCCCACCGCGCTCGGTGTCTCGTTCATAGTCGTCGGCATCATCATCATCTTCGTGACCCTCATGTACATCACGAAGAACATGAGGACATTGATCGCCGCACGTATCGAGACATCGATCAACGCGGCCCTTGCAAAGAGTGGCGTTGTTGGAATGGGCGTCGGTGCAGTCGTTACGATCGCCGTGCAGTCATCGTCCATCACGACATCGATCCTGGTTCCACTCGTCGCATCTGGCATCCTGTTGGTCCGAAACGCCTACCCGATCACCCTCGGAGCCAACATCGGCACGACGGTCACAGCACTATTGGCGGCTCTCGCCACGGGCGCAGCGAGTGGGATGACGATCGCGCTTGTCCATCTGCTCTTCAATATCTTCGGGATCCTCCTCGCGTACCCAATACGAAGGATCCGCTATATCCCGGTCGACCTTGCCGAGAAGCTTGCAAACGTCGCCGCGAATCACAAGTGGATCGCGATCGCCTATGTGGGCATCGCATTCGTCGCCATCCCAATCGTTGGTATTGTCATACTCAATTAGGAGGACCCCTTGGTACTCGAATTCTTCAAAGGCAGCTCACAAACACCCATCGATGAAGTACAGGCAATGCTTGTGCGAATGCTTGAGGACGGCCACGACGTTTTCGTGACTGCGTCGGACGCGCTCTTCGGCGGAGGTAAATCCAAAGCCACGAAGCGGGACGTTCGCTCAACGGACAAGGAAATCAATGAGCTGCAAGCCGACGTGCGGCGCACCCTGATGATCCATGCTTCGGTGAACCCGGGAGACATGCCCCTCGTTCTCCAGTACGCGTCCATTGTCAAGGATGCCGAACGGGTCGGTGACTATGCAAAGAACCTCTATGACCTCGTCCGGTACGGGGCCGATTTTTCCGATGCCCCCGACGAGGACGAGCTCGCCGGCTACCGCGACAACGTGGCGACGCTCATCCTCGAGGCGGCAAAGGTGTTCGAGGCCATGGACACGGTGCGGGCCCAGCAGCTGATCGACAAGGCAGACGGTTTCCTCAGCAACTACGACGACCATGTCAAGGCCCTCTGCGAAATATCGCCGGACGCAAATGCACAAGTCGCCGTCTCAAGGGCGCTCTACTACCGATTCCTGAAACGGACGACCGCTCACATAATGAACGTACTGACGTCCCTCGTCCAGCCTCTCGACCGACTCGACTACTACGACGAAGCTCCAGAGGATCGCTGAGCGAAGTACAGCTTCGCCGTAGACGGTTCGACGTAGACGGTAAACAGTACTGTCAGCGAGCGAAGCGAACGTACCGTTTACCGTCTACCGTCTACTCCATGGACTTCTCACACACACAGCGCTCGCTTGAGTACCAGGAACAGCTGCTCGCCTTCATGGATGAGTTCATCTATCCGGCTGAGGCGGTGATCCACGAACGTCAGATGGCGGGTATCGAGGATCCCGTTGAAGCGCCACCTGAGATGGCGGAGCTCAAGCGACTTGCGAGGGAACGGGGCCTGTGGAACCTCTTTCTTCCCGATGACGAATACGGGGCAGGACTTTCCAACACGGAATACGCGCCCCTCGCGGAAATCATGGGACACGTCATCGAGATCGCGCCCGAGGCAACGAACTGCTCAGCACCCGACACAGGAAACATGGAAGTGCTCCACATGTTCGGTACGCCGGAGCAGAAGGAGCAGTGGCTGATTCCACTACTCGAGGGCGAGATCCGATCAAATTTCGGGATGACGGAACCAGCAGTTGCGTCATCCGATCCTCGTAACCTCGAGGCCTCGGTCGTTCGCGACGGCGACGATTACATCATCTCCGGAACGAAGTGGTGGTCAACTGGAGCCGTGTCGAAGGACTCGAAGGTCTCGATCTTCATGGGCGTGACCGATCCGGACGCCCCTCCGAAAAGTCGCTACTCCATGATCCTTGTCCCCATGGATGCCGACGGGGTCGAGGTGGTAAGAGACCTACCCGTGTTCGGGTACAACCACAGAGGAGGACATGCCGAGGTCACCTACCACGATGTCCGTGTGTCTGCCTCGAACATGATCGCAGGGGCAGGCGACGGGTACATGATCGCGCAGGCTCGTCTGGGACCAGGGCGCATCCATCACACAATGAGGGCGATCGGCCAGGCAGAGCGTGCCCTCTCGATGATGATCGAAAGAGCCAAGTCCCGGACCGCATTCGGCTCGACTATCGCCGAAAAGGGGGTTGTGCAGGATTGGATTGCCGAGTCCAGATTGCGAATCGACCAGGCAAGACTCCTCGTGCTGCGGGCCGCGTGGCTCATCGATACGGAGGGGAACAGAGCAGCGCGACAGGAAGTCTCCGCGATCAAGGTCGTTGCGCCACGGACGGCCCTGTGGGTGATCGACAAAGCCATCCAGGTACATGGGGGCATGGGCGTCAGCGACGACACACCCCTCGCGGGTATGTGGGCCAACATGCGAACGCTCCAGCTAGCTGATGGGCCAGACGAGGTACACAAGATGGTCATCGCCCGTCGCGAGCTCCGCTCGTAGACGATAAACCTGCGCTCGCTGCACTTACGGTCGCCGTAAGCCATCACGCTGACCGTCTACGGTCGACGCTCTACCGTCTACTTTCTAGCCAAACAGCCTCTGCCACCATCTGGCCCACATTCCGCCTGACCTTGGAGCTGGCAGCTCAGCCAGGACGTCCCGAAGATGGTCCGGTGGGATGTCGCCGAACAGGACGTATTCACTCGACCCGTCGCTCCAGTGCACACGCACGGCCTGTGGTGTCGCCACCATGTCATAGAGACCTGACTCCGTGAGAAAGACCATCGAGTTCTCGAACCCCGTTACGACAGTTCTTCCATCGAGCACGAAGAGCGAGAATCGAAAGAGACCGTCGGTGAAATAACCGTGTTCCGATCCACCGGGACCATTGAAGGCATCGACGAGTCTGTAGCCGGCTGCATCGTCGGGCACCAGTTCTGAATCCTCGTGCATCACGATCTCCATGGGCACATCGGACTCATCCATCGGGGCCTCATAGGTACGGTATGCCCTGAAGTCTGAAAGCGTTGTTCGGCGATACATGTCACCGCTTTCGTTGTACAGCTCCTGGATCAGCAAGGCACCCGAACGGTCGTCCACGACGAGTGACGCACGAAGGATGTCTCCCTCCATCACCTCAATAATCTGGGATGGTCTCGACATGTGGTTCACCTTGGATCGTTCAACAACCGTGTATCGGTTCGATTCCTCTCCATGCGCATCGGTGAGGAACGTGACCCCGGTCGGCTTGTCACCCATTGATGCAGCTTTCCCATTGCCCGCCATTGACCAGTCCGTGTCACGCCGCACCATCTCCATGCCGTTAGCCCGTTCGACGAACTCCCTGCTGATCTGCGTCTGGCCTCCCCACATGGACACGACGAGCGCGTTGCTGTATACGTCGATCCGTTCGCCTCCTCAAGCACATGTTCGAGTTCACCCGCGACCGCGCCACCCACAGGAACCGTAAACACGAGAATCGCTGACGCGCCAACCAGCACCAAACGGCGTGTGAAGGTCATGGCGTCGCCGAAACTTGAACGGCGACTACGCCAGGGGAAACCGACGCGACCGCTGTGTGGCGCGATTGCAGGTCGCCAATGCTCACCGCTGTCGGTGCTTGCTCACTGGCAAGAGGACCCACAGTGAACGCGAGCGTGACCACAGCAAAGCCTGACGCGACAGCGATAGCCGTTCTCAAACCGCGGCGACGATGCTGCTTGGCATCGCGGTGAACATCGAGGAACGCTGGTGGCTCCACACCCGGCAGAGCTCGAACGGCAATTCGGCTCTTGTCGAGTTCAGCGAGGTCACGCCGACACTCCATGCATGTATCGAGATGCGCTGACACAACTGGCATCTCGAGCGTTGCAAGCTCGCCGTCGAGGTATGCCGAGAGTTGTTCGTTCAGGTGGTCACCGGGCAGAAGATACGCCGGGACGTCCAGGAGGGGGAGCATCCTCATTGTTCTTCGAACTTCCTGAAGCCGACGGAACTCCGCGATCGCTGTCTCATCCGATTCAAGAGCAAAGACAACCTCATCCAGTTCGGTCGGAGTGAGCGCGCCGTCGAAGTAGCTGGACAGCAGCATCGAGAGGTGCTCGTTCACCCGATTCACACTGGCCATGTCAGCAATCCTCTCAGCATGGAACGGCCCCTGTGGATTCTCGAACGAACAGTCCCCACAGGAACGTCTGCCGCGTCGGCTATCTCTTCGTAGGTGAGACCCACGACGTCACACAGAACCACGGCCTCTCTGAAGTCGTAAGGAAGCTTAAGGAGCGCAGCCTGTACGTCATCGGAGAGACGAACCGCTGCAAGCACCTCGTCGGGCGAGGGCGAAGAGCCGATGTCGACGTGGTCACCATCGGGCAGGGGCGTTGTTGGTCGACGTTGTTTCTTGCGAACGCCGTCGAGGAAGGTATTTCGGGTTATCCGCCAGAGCCAGCCCTCGAACGAACCAGGCGCATAGGAGTCGAGTCCTTTCCGCACCTTGAGGAGCACTTCTTGTACGAGATCGGCAGCATCGTCAGGGTTGCCCGTGAGGCGGTACGCGAACGTATAGATCTTGCGCCCGTATCTGTGCGCAACATCTTCCCAAGTGAGCGTTGGATTCTCGGCCATGGTCCCCATCTCGTCCGGTATAACGCCATGAACGTGATGCGAGTTCCGGAGTTCTACCCAGGCGGTCTACCTGGTGCCACCTCAGGCACTAGGTCGCGGAGTCCTCAGCGTCTGCAGCCTTGTCGGCTTCATCGTCGTCCATACCTTCGTCAACGCCCTTCTTGAACTCCTTTGCAGAAGCACCAAGAGAGCGAGCGAGTTGGGGGAGTTTTGCAGCTCCGAACACCAACAGCACCACCACGAGGACGATGATCAGCTCGGGACCGCCGATGTTCTTGATAAATGCAAGCATCGCGGATTCCTTTCCTGAGTTGCAGTGTACTCGGAATATCTCTTTCGGTGACTATGTAAGCCCAAATGAGTCAACGAACGCTTGCAATCGCTCGCGGGTGATGTAGGTACACCGCGGATCGCGCTTCTCGCGCTCATACATCGAATAGGGGCTGTACTTGTCCGTGACAAGGATCGCCTGATCGTCACTCGACTGCGCCAAGGCGATGGCGAACTTGGCCAGGACCGAATCGTCGAGCTCCGGGTGCGAGCCGTCGTCGTGGCTCAGAATGAGCAACATCGTTGACTTTCCATCCCTCATGAGGCCGTAGACATCCGCCCTGCCACCCTGGACGTCGGACATCCCTGTCCTCCCGACATGGACGTCGTACCCACTCAGTCGCAGAAGCCCAAGCACGAGATCTTCGAGACTCATCGTCTCGGGATCGACACCAATCGACCGCAGATGGGCGTCGGTCGGTCCCGAGAGCTGAATCGTCTGAGCAACGGATTCGAGGGATGTCGTACTGTCGGATTGTGGAACAACAGTGCTATCAGCAATCACGTCGTGCACCGCTGCAATGGGGTCATGGGACGGCTCCACCGGCACTTTCTCGTCCCGGTCAGGCAGCACGCCAGCATCGGGCAGATCAACGGTCCCGAGAACCTCGGGCGTGTCTCCACGCATGGCGGACACCTCGATGTGGAGAACACCGTCGAGGGGTAGACCGTCACTCTTCCTGTCCCTGACATACTCGACAGCCGCCGAACACAGAAGGTCAACCAGATGCTCGCCGGCCTCGGCGTCCCCCAGCGGCACGGCGAAGACAGTGCTTGCAGTGTCTCCCTTCACATGGAACTCGGTGACGATGGGTACGGGGGCGGTGAGGTAGGGGCGAGCGATCTCCGGCGGATCGCCCAGCAGACTCCCCTGCGCTCCGGAGAAAGTATGCGATCAGACCAACAAAAACGATGGCGATAATGACAACCAGGATCGCAACGGCAACGGTCAAGAGAGACTCCCCTTCGTGTTCATACCCCTGATTGTAAAGCCTTCATGCTCCCAGACAGCGAACGACACACGACAAACGACCGCTCCGCTTCACGATGAACGACTCATTGTCGTGTGTCGGCGAGCGCAGCGAGCTGAGTCCGCTCAGCCAACTTTCCTGACCTCAGCGGCGATCTTGCGCTCCTTGCGGATCTTGCGACGCTCTCGTTCTGACAATGCGCCCCAGATACCAAACTTCTCACTTGAGACAATCGCGAATTCGAGACACTCGGCCTGAACCGAGCACTCGCGACAGATCCCCTTGGCTGTGCGGGTCGATGCCCCGCGCTCGGGGAAGAACAGGTCGGGATCAGCGCCGCGGCAGTTGGCAAAATCCTGCCACGCCATGTCTATTCCCTCGGCCTCGAGGGCATCAATTAGGTTCTCGAACACGCCTTCTCCTACAACGGTGTAATTACAATGTTGTTATTCAACAGTGCCCGCGCGCGCGTGTCAAATCGGCCTTCGCGCGAATCGCGACAAATGTCAAGGACCGAGAGGAAGTTCACAGTTCACAGTTCACAGTCAACAGTCGGAACGGGGACCGATCCGGCGGTATCGGAGCCGAGGTACACACTCCCCAACCCTTTCGACTGTGAACTGTGAACTGTCAACTCCTCCATGAGTCTGCCTCGCGCCAGAGACCTTGTAATATTTCCTACGTAGCGATCGACCAAGGATGGTTCAGTGACTACCACGAAACGAACTCCTGTCCACGATCGAGAAGGCTGGCGTCAGTGGATGGGGGGATACTTCTCCTCGTCGATTGGCATCAAGTGGCTCATGGCGATTACCGGCATTGGATTGCTCCTCTACGTACTCGCCCACCTCATTGGAAACCTCAAGGTGTTCCTTGGCGTTGACGCCGTTACCGGGGAGTATCAGATCGACCTCTATTCGGAGGCGTTGAGAACTCTTGGGGGACACCTTGTTCCGGAGGGTTCGATTCTTCTCCTCTTTCGGATCGGTCTCGCCGCAATGTTCATCATCCACATCGGGTCATCTGTGGTACTCACGCGTCGCAATCACGCTGCGCGTGGCAAGGTCAGATACGATCACAAGCGGCACTACAACGAGGCCGACTATGCGAGCAGAACGATGCGCTGGACGGGCTACATCGTTCTCCTCTTCCTGCTCTTCCACCTCGCTGATCTCACATTCGGGCGGGCTAATCCTGACTTCATACACGGCGAGGTGTATCACAACATGATCGCCAGCATGTCCCAGCCGATCGTCGCGCTGATCTATATGGCAGCGAACGTGGCTCTGGCCGTGCACATCTATCACGGCGCCTGGAGCCTCTTCCAGAGCATTGGGGCACAGAACTCGAAGTTCGATGACTGGCGCCGCTACTTCGCATTCGGCTTTGCTGCAGTGATCCTCATCGGAAACCTCTCGATCCCGGTGGCCATCTGGGCCGGCTGGGTATCGTGAGGGGAAGGACGATCATGACTGAGCACAACACACTCCTTGATGCGAAGATCCCGCAGGGTCCCATCGAGGACCGGTGGGACAACTACAAATTCGAAACGAAACTCGTCAACCCCGCCAACAAGCGCAAGTACAAGATCATCATTATTGGCACCGGGCTTGCCGGCGCATCAGCTGCTGCAACCCTTGGCGAACTCGGCTATGAGGTCGAGGTGTTCACGTATCACGATTCGGCACGCCGGGCCCATTCGATTGCCGCGCAAGGTGGGATCAACGCCGCAAAGAACTATCCGAACGACGGAGACTCGATCCTCAGGCTGTTCTATGACACGGTCAAGGGCGGCGACTTCCGCTCCCGCGAGGCAAACGTCTACAGACTTGCCCAGGTCTCGAACGAGATCATCGACCAGTCCGTTGCACAGGGCGTCCCCTACGCACGTGAATACGGTGGCTTGCTCGACAATCGGTCCTTCGGCGGGGCACAGGTGTCTCGCACCTTCTACGCCAGGGGCCAGACGGGCCAGCAACTCCTGCTCGGTGCCTACCAGGCCCTTGCCCGCCAGATCGAACTCGGGACAGTGACGTTGCACAATCGGTCAGAGATGCTCGACATCGTCCTCAAGGATGACAGGGCCGTTGGGGTTGTGACTCGAGATCTCGTTACCGGAGAGGTCACACCGCACTCGGCGCACGCCGTGCTACTTGCGACGGGCGGCTACTCGAATGCCTACTTCCTCTCCACCAACGCAATGGCATGCAACGGGACTGCAATATGGCGAGCGCATCGCAAGGGTGCGTACTTCGCCAATCCCTCCTTCACACAAATCCATCCGACATGCATCCCCGTGGCTGATGAGCATCAGTCGAAACTCACGCTCATGTCCGAATCGCTTCGCAACGATGGGCGTATCTGGGTTCCGAGCGAACCGGGCGATACCCGTCCGGCAAACGAGATCCCCGAAGATGAACGCGACTACTACCTCGAGCGGCAGTATCCGGCGTTCGGAAACCTTGTCCCGCGCGATGTCGCGTCCAGGGCAGCGATGAGGATGATCGATGAGAATCGTGGAGTCGGGCCGCTTCGCAACGGCGTGTACCTCGACTTCGAGGACTCGATTGCCCGACTCGGCAAGGCGAAGATCGAAGAACGGTACGGCAACCTTTTCGAAATGTACGAACGGATAACGGATGAGGATCCGTACGAGGTTCCCATGCGCATCTACCCCGCGCCGCACTACACGATGGGCGGCCTGTGGGTCGACTACAACCTCATGACAACGGTGCCGGGACTGTACGCGCTTGGAGAGGCGAACTTCTCTGACCACGGTGCGAACAGGCTCGGAGCTTCCGCGCTGATGCAGGGAGTTGCTGACGGCTACTTCATCATCTCCTACACGATCAGCGAGTATCTCTCCGAATGGCTGAACACAGAGCCAGTCGCCACTGACGATCCGGTCTTCACGGAAGCAATCAATGACGTCGACGCACAGGTCTCACGCCTTCTGTCGATCGACGGAGACCGATCCGTGGAAAGCTTCCATCGTGAACTCGGCAAGATAATGATCGAGTACGTAGGACTCGCCAGAGACCGCGACGGGCTGACCAAGGCCATCTCGCAGATCAAGGGAGTGCAAGAAGAGTTCTGGAAGAACCTCAAACTGCTCGGCACGTCTGATTCCCTCAACCAATCCCTCGAGGCGGCTGGCCGGATGGTCGACTTTCTCGAACTCTCCGAATTGATGGCGATCGACGCGCTCAACCGCGAAGAATCGTGCGGAGGACACTTCAGGCTGGAGCATCAGACCGAGGACGGCGAGGCGCGGCGTGACGACGAGGATTACGCCTACGTAGCTGCTTGGGAGTGGAAGGGCGAGAACTGGCCCCAGACGCTTCACAAGGAACCGCTCGACTTCGAGTACGTCGAGCTGAGCCAGAGGAGCTACAAGTAATGGACCTGTCACTCAAGATCTGGAGGCAGGAACACCAGGACGCACCGGGCGAATTCAAGACGTATGAGGCAAAGAACATCAGCCCTGATGCATCGTTCCTCGAGATGCTCGATGACGTGAACCAGCACCTCAACGATGAAGGCATCGAGCCGATCGCGTTCGACGACGACTGCCGCGAAGGTATCTGTGGCATGTGCGGCGTGATGATCAACGGGCATCCCCATGGCCCGCAGGACGGCACGGCAACGTGCCAGCTACACATGCGGAAGTTCTCCGACGGAGACTCGATCACGATCGAACCGTGGCGGGCAACCGCAATGCCGGTCATCAGAGACCTCATCGTGGACCGCTCGCCGCTCGAACGCATCATCGAGGCTGGCGGGTACATATCGGTGAACACCGGCGCCGCTCCGGACGCAAACGCGGTCCTCGTGCCAAAGGAGGCCGCTGAGGCCTCAATGGACGCCGCTTCATGCATTGGATGTGCAGCATGCATCGCTGCATGCCCGAACAGTGCAGGCAATCTCTTCACCGCGGCAAAAATCGGCCATCTCAGCCTCCTCCCCCAGGGCCAACCCGAGCGATGGAGCAGAGTCGTGGCGATGGTCGAAACGATGGAGGAGTACTTTGGCTCGTGCACGAACCACGGTGAGTGCGAATCCGCGTGTCCAAAGAACATCTCGATCGACTTCATTGCGATGATGAACCGTGACTACATGAAGGCCCAGTTCAAGAACTTCGTCAAGACCGGGCAGAGATAGCGGGAACGGGAACGCCTGCGGCGTTCCTTGGGAGTTGCTTCGCAACTCCAACCAACGGAACGGAATGCTCGGTTGGTAGAACGCGTTGTCCTCTTACGAACAGAGGAGAACCAGATGACCACACAGACCCGCGGACGCGTGCGCGTCGAGGACGGACAGAAGAGGATCAGGGCACAGATCGGTGGCGTAACCGTTGCAGATTCGGCGCATGTCAAGATGGTGTGGGAGATCCCCTATTTTCCCACCTACTACTTCCCTCAGGACGCCGTGCGCATGGATCTGCTCTCTGACTCGGGTGAGACCAAGCGCTCCCCTGCCAGAGGCACAGCCAACCTGTTCGATATCACTGTCGGAGATCGAACCGTCGCGCAAGCTGCTCGAGTTTGGAACGAGGCGAAACTCGAGGACGTCGAAGGATACGTGTCGTTCGATTGGAAGTCGATGGATACGTGGTTCGAGGAGGATGAGGAGGTGTACGTCCACGCCCGAGACCCGTACACGCGCATCGATGTTCTCCAGAGCTCTCGCAACATCCGTGTCGAGGTCGACGGCATCGTCGTTGCCGATTCCGACCGGGCCCGGTTCCTTTTCGAGACCGGCTTGCCAGTGCGGTACTACCTGCCGAAGACTGATGTGCACTTCGAATACCTGACGGCAACCGACACCGCCACGGCCTGCCCCTACAAGGGCACGGCGCGGTACTGGTCCATAGATGTGGGCGATGGCTCCCACGATGACGTTCTGTGGGGATATGACACGCCTCTGCGCGAGTCACAGGAAGTCGCCGGCTTTGTCTCGTTCTACAACGAGAAGCTCGACATCTACGTCGACGGAACCCTCGAGAACAAGCCGAAGTCGAAATTCTCCTGACGCTGACCCGCTTCTGGCGTCGATTCCGGCCATATATGGCCGGAATCGACGCCAGAATGATCATGTCGGGTGTCGGGTACACTTCCCGACGGCAGAAGACATACGAAAGGACTATTTCGTGGCAACGTTTCTAAGCGATGAACACTTCAGCGCCGCAAACGAGGGACTCAACTCGGACCCCGGTTTCGAGAACGCCATTGCAAACGTCGACCTCTCCGTTCAGTTCGACGTCTCTGGTGCCCCTGAGGGCGAAGTGACTTACTACCTCAAGGTTGCAGACGGCACGACCGAGACAGCGCTCGGGCCCCTCGCCGATGCCGATGTCACCGTCTCGTCTGACTACGAAACGTCCCAAGCGATCTCCAAGGGCGAACTCAACGTCCAGATGGCCTTCATGACGGGGAAGATCAAGGTTGGCGGCAACATGGCCAAGATCATGATGCACCAGGGCGTTCTCAACGAGTACGCACGGGTGCTCTCCGGCCTGGATATCGAGTACTAGAGCCAAAGAAGTCCAGAATGCAGAGAGGGCGCCCAACGGGCGCCCTCTCTTTTTCGTTGGGTTGAAATCAGCCGGGCTTGACGGCGTCCTTGAATCCCTTACCAGCCTTGAATGCTGGAACCCTCGTCGCACTGACGTGGATTGGTTCGCCGGTCTGTGGGTTCCGAGCCGTGCGAGCCGCGCGGTCGCGTGCCTCAAACGTGCCGAAGCCTGTGATCTGGACCTTGCCGACCGCAACGACCGCATCGACGATTACGTCGAGCGTTTCGTTGATCATCCTCTCAGCCAAAGCCTTCGACTCGCCTGTATTACGAGCCACAGCCTCGATCAGTTCGCCCTTGTTCATTGAGAAACCTCCTCTGTCCACGACGTTCGTGGATCGAATAACATGACTGTAACTATACCCAGAACCCGTTACACCACCAACAATAGGGTTTTTTCGGCGCCGGTACCAACGCGAATCTGCTCAATCCACATCAGCGGGTGACCATGGGCACCGGTAGCATCCCTCCCCTGCCAGCCAAATCTCACACGCCGCTGAAGGAATCCTCATCACCAACGCAACAGCCAAGCGAACAGGACTGATGGGTACGTGGGGTGCTCTGGTGGTCCTTTGCCTCACGATGTTCATCGTTGTGCTGGATACATCCATGATGAACGTTGCGGTCCCCCAAATCACAAAGGACCTCAACACGACGGTCAGCGCAGTTCAAACAGTGATCGCCCTGTATTCGCTGGTGATGGCCTCTCTCATGCTCGCAGGAGCCAAGATCGGCAAGATCTACGGTGCCAAGAAGGTGTTCCGTATCTCCCTTTGGATCTACGGCGCTGGCACGCTGATCGCGACGTTCAGCCCGAACATCGAGATCCTTGCCCTTGGGTGGTCGCTGGTCGAGGGAATCGCCGCAGCAGCACTCGTTCCTCTCGCAATGTCGCTCATCATCGTGAACTACTCGGGAGCCAAGCGAGCACTGGCCTTTGGCGTACTTGGCGGGTTCCAGGCAACCGCCGCCGCCGTCGGCCCGATCTTCGGAGGGTTCCTGACAACTCAGCTCACATGGCGGGCAGGTTTCGCATTCGAAGTCGTCATCGTGATCGTCGTCCTTGCTCTGCTCAAACATCTGCGGAGCGCACCAGCGGATAGGACTCAGACGCTGGACTGGGTAGGCACCGGCTTGTCGGTGCTTGGCCTCGGTTCGATCGTCGTAGGAGCATTGCTCGCTGGGAGACATGGCTGGTGGACCGCAAGGCGTCCGCTTCAGATCGCAGACCTCGACATTGCCCCCCTCGGCCTCTCCGTCACGCCATGGCTCCTTCTCGCTGGTCTCATGTTCCTCGGTCTCTTTGCGTGGCGACTCATGCTCGTCGAGCGATCGGGGCGGACACCACTTGTGGATCCGGCGATCTTCAAGGTCGGGCGGTTCGTGACCGGATTCACGACCGACGCGCTCCAATCTGTCACTCTCGCGGGACTCCTTTTCGTTGTCCCCCTCTTCCTCCAACAGACACTCGGCCTCGATGCGTTGGGAGCCGGTGTTGTGCTGTTACCGCTCTCTGTATCGGTACTTGGGGTATCGCTCGTGACACCGAACTGGTCTCGCTGGATTCACGCGAAGTATCTCATCATCACCGGAGCAGCAACGATGGCCCTCGGAGTCATTGGATTGATGCTCGTGATCGAGCCTGGGATGAACGAGTGGGACTTGACGATACCGCTCCTCATCTTCGGCGCAGGCACGGGACTGCTGCTGGCCCAGGTGCCCAACCTCACGATGTCAGCTGTTGCGCCGAACGCCGTTGATGATGCAGCGGGCGTCCAGAACAGCGCCAAGGAACTCGGCACCTCCCTCGGTACGGCCATCATCGGGTCCGTGCTACTCGTCTCGACCATGACCGGCGTCGTTGCAGGCGTCTCGGCGGCCCATGGCGCACCTGTCGCGCCGAAGGACCTCGATCAGGTCGTCGTCGACTACGAGGACGCCCTCGACGAACTAAGCGCCAACGAGAAACGCGAGTTCTTCGCCGAGCTCGACGAATCAGTTGACGGAAAGCTCACCGCGATCACCGAGCAGGCTCAATACGACGCCATGAACGCTGCGCTCCTCACACTCGCAGTGTTCGTCGTGCTCGCGCTGATCGCAGCGATGTTCCTTCCGAAGGGCAGACTTGCAGACAAGAAGAACCCTCCGGACGCCAAGAAGAAACGCTACGAGAAACGTGCTCCATACCCGGAGCGAGGCACCTGAGTTTCTACTCTTCCAAGGCGACTTGTTAGTAATCGATCTCTTCGAGATCCGTCATCTTCTCGGCCACAGCCACGGCTGCCTCAGCGAGGGCCGTCCTCTCAGAGTCGGTCAGGTCGACTTCAGCGATCCTGTTCACTCCGTCCTTGCCGAGCTTGGCGATCACGCCCAGGTAGACACCGTCGATGCCGTACTGACCCTCCATCCAGGCGCACACGGGCATCTCGGCGTTGCTGTCCTCGATGATCGCCCTGACCATCGATGCGGCTGCAGCAGATGGTGCGTAGTAGGCCGAACCGGTCTTGAGATACGCAACGATCTCGCCGCCGCCCTTGCGTGTCCTGTCGACGAGCTCGTCGATCGTGTCGGCATCGAGAGCGTCGACAAGCGGTGTATCACCAACTGCGCAGAGCGAGGGAACCGGCACCATGGTCTCGCCATGGGAGCCAAGGGTCACTGCCTTCACGGAGAGGATGTCCACACAGCTGCCTCGGAGATGAAGTGAGCGAACCGTGCACTATCGAGCATTCCCGCCTGGCCGAGGACCCGGTTCCTGGGGAAGCCCGACACTTCCGCGGCAAGCGTCGTCATCTGGTCAAGAGGGTTCGTCACAACCACGATCACGGCGTTCGGCGAGTACCTGACGATCTCCTCTGTCACCGTCTTTACGATCCCTGCATTGACCCCGAGCAGATCCATGCGGCTCATCCCCGGCTTGCGGGGCAGCCCGGCAGTGATCACGACAACGTCTGAATCGGCTGTGTCCGCGTAGTCGTTCGTGCCGACAACCTTTGTGCGGTAGCCAAGTACAGGCCGGGACTGATTCATGTCAAGGGCAAGGCCCTGTGGAAGGCCGTCCACAATGTCGGTCATCACGACCTCATCGACAATGTCCCACTCAGCAATCCGCTGCACAGTGGTTGACCCATACTTTCCTGCGCCAACAACAGTTACCTTGCTCATGAGTTCTCCTTGCTCGTCCACCTCAGGATACTCACCGCAAGGCGGGGCGAATCCTGCCGTCGACGGTGAACCGTGAACTGAAAACTGTGGGCTCCTTGCCTACATTCGGTCACAGACCGCCTGGGCAAAGGTCGACGTTGACACCTCGGTGGCGTCGTCCATGAGGCGGGCGAAGTCGTAGGTAACGATCTTGTCGTCGATGGCCGCTTCGATGCCTTTGACGATCAGGTCAGCAGCCTCATCCCAGCCAAGGTATCGAAACATCATCTCGCCTGAGAGAATCACCGAACCGGGGTTGACCTTGTCCAAGCCGGTGTACTTCGGTGCCGTTCCGTGGGTTGCTTCGAATATGGCGTAGCCGTTCTCATAGTTGATGTTGCCGCCCGGTGCGATTCCGATGCCGCCGACCTGTGCCGCGAGCGCATCGGACATGTAGTCGCCGTTGAGGTTCATTGTTGCAATGACGTCATACTCGGCAGGACGGGTCAGGATCTGTTGTAGGAATGCATCTGCAATGACGTCCTGGACCAGCAGCTTGTCCCCCGGGTCTCCGTCGCAGTCCTCCCAACTCACCGCTACGTCAGAGAACTCGTCTCTGACAAGCTCGTAGCCCCATTCACGGAATGCACCCTCGGTGTACTTCATGATGTTGCCCTTGTGAACCAGAGTCACAGACCTCCGGTCGTTCTCGAGCGCGTACTCGATGGCTGCCCTGACAAGTCGTTTCGACCCGGTCTCCGAGATCGGTTTGATGCCAAGGCCGGAATCCTCCCTGATCTCCCAGCCGAACTCCTCATCGAGGAAGGCGAGCAGCTTCCGGGCTCCCTCCGTGCCGCGCTCGAGTTCCTTTCCTGCGTATACATCCTCTGTGTTCTCACGGAAGATCACCATGTCGACATCACCCGGCCTCTTCACCGGCGAGGGAACGCCCTCGTACCACCGGACAGGTCGGAGGCAGACATATAGGTCGAGGATCTGACGGAGCGCGACGTTCAGGCTTCTGATTCCACCACCGATCGGTGTGGTGAGCGGGCCCTTTATGCCAACGAGATACTCACGGAACTTCTCAACGGTTTCATCAGGGAGCCACTCACCTGTCTCGTTGAACGCCTTCTCACCCGCAAGCACCTCGAGCCATTCGATCTTGCGCTCTCCGCCATAGGCCTTCTCCACGGCGGTATCGAACACGTTCTGCGCCGCAGCCCAAATGTCGGGTCCGATGCCATCACCCTCAATGAAGGGGATGATCGGGTCGTTGGGGACGTTGAGACCATCTTCGGTCAGAGTGATTGTTTCAGCCATCGGCTTCTCCAAGTTCGTGGTTGTGGTTCATATACCTGAGACCTCAGGATGGTGTTCCGAGGCGCACCGTGTTGACAAGCAATGACGCTCTCGTCATCGGCCCGACTCCCCCAGGCACTGGGGAGATGGCCGATGCGACCTCTGAAACTTCGTCGAAGGCTACGTCGCCAACGAGGCCATCATCGGTCCGGTTGGTGCCGACATCGATGACAACGGCGCCCGGTTTGACGTATTGCGCTGTGAACATTCCAGGTCGACCGACTGCAGCGATCAGAATGTCAGCCTGGCGGCACACAGCCGCAAGATCTGGGGTACGCGAGTGGGCCTGGATCACCGTGCAATCCCGTCCCTTCGTTCCAAGCATGATCGCCATGGGGCGACCGACGAGGAAGGACCTACCCACCACAACGGCCATCTTCCCTGAAGTTTCGATGTTGTAATGATCGAGCATGGTCAGGATGCCCGACGGTGTTGCAGGGCAGCGGCCCGGGTTGTCCGAGGATCAACCTGCCGAGGTTGAACGGGTGCAGCCCATCGGCGTCCTTCGAAGGAAACACTCGCTCAACTGCTGCCTCATCTTCAAGACCATCGGGGAGAGGTAGCTGGACGATGATGCCCGTGACATCGTCTCTTGCGTTCAGATCGTCGATCGCTGCGGTGACCTGTCCCTGTGTTGCCGATTCTGGCAGTTTGACGTCGATCGACTTGATGCCCACCGATTCAGCGTCCCTGTGCTTGTAGCCGACATACATGTGGCTCGCGGGGTCGTCACCAACCAGCAGAGTCGCGAGTCCCACCGCGTTGCCAGCCGCATCCAACGCGGCCACATCGTTGCGTACCTGTTCCTTTACCGCACGGGCTACTTCAGTGCCCGAGATTATCTGTGCGCTCAATGTTTGAAATGCCTCTCTCCTGTGAATACCAACGCTATTCCGTGTTGATTCGCTGACTCGACGATTTCGCCGTCTCGCATTGAACCGCCTGGCTCGATGATGGCCGTCACCCCGGCCTTTGCGAGGAGATCGGGACCGTCGCGGAATGGGAAGAACGCGTCCGACGCGCACGCTGCGCCAACGGCCCTGGATCCCGCCCGCGCCAAGGCTCGTTCAGCCGCTCCCACTCTGGACTGGTCCCCCGCTCCAACGCCGATTGCAGCTCCGTCCTTGACGAGGACCACGGCGTTCGATTTCGTGTGCGCCGCAACGATCCAAGCCATGTCCAGGTCGCGCCGCTCCGAGTCAGTCGGCACTCTGGTCATCATCTGCCATGCATTGCGATCCAACCCGACTCTGTCACGCACCTGGACGAGGTAGCCGTCATCGATCGAGCGTATATCAACACTGTCATCAGATGGCCCCGGTGCCACGAGAACACGTACGCGCTTCTTCTGCGCGAGCACTGCTCTGGCCTCGTCGTTGATGGCTGGACAGACCACGACCTCCACAAAGTATTCGGCAATGGCTCTGGCTGTGGCGCCGTCGACCGGAGCGTTGCACGCAATCACACCGCCGAACGCTGAGATCGGATCACACTCCCATGCCTTCGAGAAGGCGTCGACGAGTGTGGATCCGGTAGCGGCACCGCACGTGTTCATGTGTTTCACAATGGCAACAGAGGGCTCGGGTAGGTCGTTCACAAGACGCCATGCGGCATCCGCGTCCGCGTAGTTGTTGAACGACATCTCCTTGCCCTGAAGCTGCTCTGCTCGGTTCCACCAACCTTGGGATGATCCGCTCGAGTACAGCGCTGCAGGCTGGTGAGGATTCTCGCCGTAGCGAAGCGGGGTCGTCAGTTCGAGGGGGAGCACGAGCTTGCTTTGATCATCCCCGGCGTGGAGCCAGTTGACGATTGCAGCGTCGTACTGGGCCGTGCGAAAGAACGCTTCTCTCGCGAGATCCGCTCTGAACTCAGCGGTTGTTCCGCCTGATTCGATCCCAGCAATGATCTCGTCATATCGATCGGGAGAAACAACAACTGCGATCCAGTCATGGTTCTTGGCTGCAGCTCGGATCAGTGTCGGACCGCCGATGTCGATGTTCTCGATGACCGTTGCGTAATCGGCACCGCCAGCGACCTTGGCCTCGAACGGATACAGGTTCGAAACGACGAGTTGGAACGTGGCAATACCGAAGTCGAGAAGATCCTGCCTGTGTTCGTCCTTCCCCAGGTCAGCGAGGATGCCACCGTAGATGCGTGGGTGCAGCGTCTTGACCCTTCCCCCGAGCATCTCGGGGGCGCCGGTGACATCTTCGACCCTGGTAACGGGGATACCGGCGTCATCAAGGTGAGCTGCCGTGCCACCTGAGGACACGATCTCGACGCCATTGTCGACAAGCGAAGCCGCAAAGGGGATCAGCCCGCGCTTGTCCGACACCGAGATCAGCGCCCTGCCAACTGCGATCTCTGTCATCGAATGGTGGCCTCTCTCGGTGCGTGGTCCCAGCGTACGTACCTTCCCTGCACTGTCAGTTCTCCGCGCGAGAAAGCGGAAACTACCTTCGGAAGGACGCGGTGCTCGACCGATTGGATCCGCGTATGGAGGGACTCCGCGTCATCGTCAGGACGCACGGCCACCGCTTCCTGGAGGATGATCGGCCCATGATCTACTTGCTCATCAACGAAATGGACCGTCACCCCTGTAAGCGTGACGCCGTAGCCAATCGCGGCCTCCACCGCATGGGCTCCAGGAAAGGCGGGCAGCAAGGCGGGGTGCACGTTGATGATGGCGTTCGGGAACCGTTCCATCGCAATCGGAGCCAGGATACGCATGAATCCCGCGAGAACGAGCGAGCCCGCGCCAGCTGCCTCCGCTGTCTCGCACAGCGCTTCGGTGAACTCGGTTCGTAAACCGAACTCGTCCCACGACACAACCTCGGTTGCCACTCCGGCCTGCCTCGCTCGCTCAAGCCCCCCGGCGCCGGGTCGGTCCGACACCACCAGCGAGATCACATAGTCAATTCTGTGGCTCGGCGAATCAAGAAGCGCCTGGAGATTGCTCCCACTCCCAGAGATAAGCACAGCGATGGGAAGCGGAGAATCGACCATTGAGAGCCGATTCTAATCAAGCCAAGGGGTCACTCCTTGAGCGACGTTTCCCTCATGGACAGATGAGGAAGCACCATGTGGTCGAGGAATGGCTCAGGATCCCCGTCCCATCCAAGAGCCCCCATCTCACCCCGGGTACGGCGACCACCGATCCCCCGCATGAGCTCAAACGACGTGGCAGAGACAGTCGCGACCGGATCTCCATATCCGATGTCCCATCCCATACCCGAATCCGATGCCTCGACGCGAATCGTGGCGAGGCCAGCAGAGTCGAACATGGGCCGCAGCGACTTGACATGCCCCGCAGCCGAGAACTGGATGTCGAGAATGTCGCGACCACCGCTGTCGGCGTACGCGTTGCGGATATCGAACTCGTGATGGAGTATGTCGCTGATCGCCATTGCCGGGATATCGGTGACCCTGGTCGTCCCCATAGCCGAGGGAACGGTTTCGGATAGCCCGAGATCGTCGATGGCATCGAGGAGCACAGACGCAGGCCCGATGATGTTGTTCCACTCCGACACCACCTCATCGAATGTCATACCTCGACGCGAAAGAACCTGCGTCTCCGTCCACTCGTCACTCGCAAAGTTCTCGAGCACGAGATTCGAGAGATCGACGGACACCCCAGTGAGATGCCTCACAACATCAAGCGCCGTCCACTCAGGAGTGGCCGGTACAGGTATCTCCGGGTCACGCCCACCCAGAAATTCGACAATCCGAACCTGCCCCCGCTGATATGCCTCTGCGTACATACCCCCACCCTACGCCCTCAACCCGAACCCAGGGTTCCAGACCACAGTGAGTGTGGTTGTGGGCCCACGGAAACCGAGGTATCGGTTCGCTATTCCGGCAGTCCGGCCATCACGAGACCCTCGATCATCTGGTCACGGTCATCGTCGAGCGAATAGGCAAGCCGAGAGCGGTGCTTCGCACAACTGAAGTTGGGGCGGACCTCAAGCACCGCTCTGACATGCCGCCGGCCATCATCAGTACGACCAAGCTGCGCCAATATCGCAGCCATTACGAGATGAATCTGCAAGAACTCATCGTTGAGCTCCAGCGCCTGCTGACCCCACGCGAGCGCGGGTTCGTAGTTTCGATCCATGTAGTGCGCGTGCGCGAGGTCGTTGGCGATATCGAACCGGAACGGATCATGACGGCCGAGTCGCCACGCTTCTGTGAGAGAGCGAACCGCTTCGACATGTCGGCCCGCCTTGTCAAGGTTGTTACCCAACATCTGGTGTCCGAGCATGCCGTAGGGGTCGAGTTCGATCATCCGTCGGCCGTACTTGACGCCATCTTCCCAACTCCCAGCGACACCTGAAGCGAGCGCCATGGCCGAGAGAGCCATGTAGTCGCTGGGATCGAGCCGATACGCAGTAGCCGCATCTGCTTGCGCCCGCTTCCACGGGTTGATGACCTCGTCACGCCATCCCGACCAAGCAAGAAAGAACCATGCGAGAGACGAACGAGCCACGGCAGCCACAAGGCTTGGTTCCAACTCTCTCGCCTCGTCGTACAGTCTCAACCCTTTTTGCACCTGGTCCGCGTCGAAGGAGTTCACGAAGAACTGACCCCTTATGGTGAGATCCCATGCATCGAACGTCGATGCCTCCCTGGTGGCCATGGCGGTCCCCGCTCGATCCCACAGAGTCGGCAGCAGTTTGGCGGCGATCATTCCAACGAGTTCGTCCTGGAGGTCAAAGATATCCGTGAGATTCCTGTCAAAGCGCTCCGCCCAGATGTGATGACCCGATTCGGCATCGATCAACTGAGCCGTGACCCGTACCCGGCCACCCGACCGGCGCACGCTTCCTTCGACAACGTGGGTCGCGTCCAGCTCCCGCGCAATCGTACGGATGTCGGTGGCTCTGCCCTTGTAGGCAAAGGTCGAATTACGAGCGATCACCGCAAGATCGTTGTTGTACGAAAGGGCTGTCAGGAGATCCTCGGTGATCCCATCCGCGAAGTACTCCTGATCCTCGTCACCGCTCATGTTGTCGAAAGGCATCACGGCGACAACAGCCAGATTTCGGGATTCCGGTACCGATGAAGGCACGTCTGTGGTCGCGGCTTGACCGACCTTCCACAGCTTCACTGCTCTGTCGATATTCTTGAACTCGTGTTCACCATCATCCGTGAATTTCGCGTCGACCTTGCCAGTGACCGCTTGGTACACAGCATCGGTCACGGAGACGCCACCAGGATCGGCGACCGCCTCGACACGAGCCGCAATGTTGACGCCGTCGCCGAATATGTCTCCCGTGTCGTCGATAACAACATCGCCCAAGTTGATGCCGACCCGAAACTCCATTCTTCGGGACGTGGGGATCAGCTGATTTCGCAACCGCATCAACTCCTGGATCTCAACCGATGCGGTCAGGGCAGCCACGGCGGAAGGAAACTCGACGAGAATCCCATCGCCGATCCTTTTCACGATTCGGCCGCCGCCGTTCAACATGACGGGCTCAATGATGTTCAGGTGCGCTCGAAGCGCTGACAATGTGCCGTCCTCGTCCTCAGCCATCATTCGTGAAAAGCCGACAACGTCTGCAACGAGGATTGCGGCAAGCCGCCGTTCTCCAGAAACCATCGTCAGACCCTACATGCAACGACCAACGCCTAACAACGCAACCCAGGGTTGTGGAACCGTTATACGCCGTCGTCGGCTCAGAGAAGTCCGAACCTCTCAATCGGTCCTGTGCCGGTCAGTCAGCGAGGGCAGCGAGCATGGCTGAACCCATATCCGTTGGGGTGGGCGCCATCACGACACCCGCTGCTTCGAGCGCCTCGATCTTGGCCTCTGCGGTTCCCTGGCCACCTGAGATGATGGCACCCGCATGGCCCATGCGTTTACCCGGCGGTGCAGACGTGCCTGCAATAAATCCGGCGACCGGCTTGGTCATGTTCGCCGTGATCCACTCAGCGGCGTCCTCTTCGGCGGTGCCACCGATCTCGCCGATCATGATGACACCCTCCGTCTCAGGATCATCATTGAATAGGGCAAGCGCGTCAACGAAGTTGGTTCCGTTGACGGGGTCACCACCGATGCCGATGGCGGTCGTCTGGCCGAGTCCGTTGAGCGTCAATTGGTGCACCGCCTCATAGGTCAGGGTTCCCGAGCGAGATACCACACCGATTCTGCCTGGCGTGTGGATATAGCCGGGCATGATGCCGATCTTGCACTGCTCGGGCGTGATGACACCCGGACAGTTCGGTCCGACGAGACGTACGTCCTTGTCCTCCAGATAGCGTTTGGCAAGCACCATGTCAGCCACAGGGATCCCTTCGGTGATCGTGATGATCAGCGGAACACCCGCCTCGCCCGCTTCCATGATGGCATCAGCGGCAAAGGGCGGCGGGACATAGACGACCGTTGCATTCGCTCCGGCGGCTTCGACCGCTTGGCGCACAGTGCGAAAGATGGGGATCACGACGTCATAGGTGTCGGGACGACCCTGCACACCTGAGTGGTCGGTCTCCCCTTCGAATCGGGCTGTCTGTCCAGCCTTGGATGGATGCACGGCACCAACGACGTTGGTGCCATAGGCGATTGCCTTGTCCGTGTGGAAGGAACCTGTCTTTCCCATCCCCTGGACGAGCACCTTTGTGTCCTTGTTGACGAGCACACTCATTTGGCCAGCTCCACGATCTTCTCAGCTCCATCTTTCATATCGACAGCGCTCACAACGTTGAGGTCTGACTCATCGATGATCGCCTTGCCAAGCTCAACGTTCGTGCCCTCGAGCCGAACGACCAGTGGCACCTCGAGCCCAACTTCCTCAACGGCTGCGACCACTCCGTTGGCGATCACGTCACACCGCATGATGCCGCCGAAGATATTGACGAATATGCCCTTCACATTCGGATCCTCGGTGATGATCTTGAACGCGGCAACGATCTGGTCCTTCTCCGCGCCCCCTCCCACATCAAGGAAGTTCGCAGGCTCCCCACCGACGTATTTGATGATGTCCATGGTTGCCATTGCGAGTCCTGCACCGTTGACCATGCATCCGATCGAACCATCAAGACTGATGAAGGAGAGTCCGTGTTCCTTGGCGTCGAGTTCCGCAGCATCCTCTTCGGACTCGTCACGCAGCTCCACCACGTCGGGGTGGCGATACAGGGCGTTCTCCTCGAATGCCATCTTGCCGTCCAGAGCCATGACACGACCATCGGTCGTGACAACGAGCGGGTTGATCTCAACCAGGTCCGTGTCCATGTCTGTTGCGAACGCGGTCAATTCCTTGAGAAACAGAACTCCGTTCTTGAACGCGTCACCCTCAAGGCCCAAACCCCACGCAATCCGTTTCGCCTGGAAATCCGTGAGCCCGAACGCCGGATCGATCTCCTCCTTGATGATCTTGTCAGGAGTCTCCTCAGCAACGACTTCGATCTCGGTACCGCCCTCGGTTGACGCCATGACGATGTTCCTGCTGGTCGCGCGATCCAGGACAATGGAGAGGTACAGCTCTGTCTCGATATCGATTCCCTGCTCTATGTAGAGCCGGTTCACGACCTTTCCCTCCTCGCCTGTCTGGATCGTCACGAGAGTCGATCCGAGCATCTGGGACGAGAGCTCGCGGACCTTCTCCCTGGTGGCCTCAACCCCTCCGTCGATGCCAACAAGGACCACGGTCACGCCACCGAGGTCCGGATACTCCTTGAAGTGTCCCTTCCCCCGCCCACCGGCATGGATCTGTGACTCACGACAACAACCGGATTCCCCGTCGACTCGACGAGCTGCCGGACCGCATCCACCGCCTGGTCAACGGTTCTGACCACCACTCCTTCGGGCACGGCGATGCCCCGTGATTTCATCAGCGCCTTGGCTTGATACTCGTGGATCTTCACATGTCCTCCTGAAGCGTGATCGGATCAATCCGTGAACTGTTCATCCACCCAGGCCTGTATCGCATCAAGCGACGTGCCCGGGCCAAATACGTGTGCAATGCCGGCGGCCCTGAGCTCCTCGATATCGGATTCGGGGATGATGCCACCCCCGAACACCACGATGTCTGATGCGTCAAGAGCGCTGAGTTCCTCGACCACCTTTGGGAAGAGCGTCATGTGGGCACCGGAGAGGGCAGATAGACCCACCCCATCGACGTCCTCCTGGACAGCGATGACGGCGATCTGCTTCGGTGTCTGATGAAGACCCGTGTAGATGACTTCACACCCTGCATCTCGCAATGCCCTTGCGACAACTTTGGCACCACGGTCATGCCCATCAAGCCCTGGTTTTGCGATAAGTATGCGAGTCGGCATCGTCGGCAATAGTAGTTGTGTCTGTGGCGTGTCGCCCGACGGATACGCGCCGTATCTAGCATGGGAGCGTGCTCGAGGTGAACCTGATCGTTGTCATTGCCGCCTCTCTGGTGCTCGTGGGCATCGCCGTTGGAGTGTCGATGTACCTCCGCCTCGGTATCGAGAAATCGATCATCTGGGCGTCAATTCGGGCTGCTGTCCAGCTCACCGCGGTCGGCCTTCTCCTCACACTGGTGCTCGGTTCGCAGTGGGAGTATCTGCTTGCGCCGCTGTGGATCATCGTGATGATCGCCATTGCAGGGTTCGTCGTTGCGCAGCGATCCGGGTCCACCAATATCGTCCCCGCGGCCCTGCTCGCCATCGGGGGAACAACAGCGATCTCACTGCTCGTGGTGTTCGGATTCGGTGTGCTTCCGGCCGAACCAGTGCAGCTGATCGTCATTGCGGGGATCACGATCGGGAACACCATGCCAGCAACGATTGTGGCTGCCGACCTCGTTCAGACCCAGATGACCAAGGAGCGGATCCAGGTTGAGGGCCTCCTGGCCCTCGGGTTCACCGCAAACCAGGCATCGCGATACGTGGTCCGCGAGTCGACCAGGGTTGCGCTCCTTCCCCAGATAGAGCGAACGAAGGTCGTTGGCCTCGTTGCCCTACCAGGCGCAATGACGGGCCTTCTTCTCGCTGGAGTGGATCCGATCGACGCTGTTGTCATCCAGCTCGTGGTGATGTACCTCGTACTGGGCTCGGTGGCTGTCTCCACAACGGTCGTGGCGGCTGTGACAGCGTCGAAATCCTTCACACCTGATCAGCGTCTCAAGTCCGCTGTGTAGTCAGCTACTCGAGCTTCTCCAGCGGTGCCCAGGCGAGAAGGAGTCGCTTCGAGCCGTGGGCATCGAAACTCACAACCGCTTCGGCTCGATCTCCCACGCCAACGATCTCCTTCACAACACCCTCACCCCAGTGGGTGTGCCTCACACGATCACCGATCGATATGTCGGCATCAGATACCGTGGCCGTCTTAGTTCTCGTCTCCATCGTTGCCGACCGTCTAACTCGTTTCGCCTTGGTCGTGAGATGGTCGGGGATCTCGCCCAGGAACCGGCTCGGACCGTTGTAGTTGTTCTGACCCCACATGTTACGTGTCCATGCCCTGGTGAGATAGAGCCGCTCCTCGGCACGGGTCAAACCGACGTAGCAGAGCCTCCGCTCCTCCTCGAGCTCCTTCGGGTCGCCGAGGGAACGCATGTGGGGGAACACGCCGTCCTCGAGCCCTGTGAGGAATACCGCCGGATACTCGAGCCCCTTGGCGTTGTGAAGAGTCATGAGGGTCACGACCTCGGTGTTCTCCACGCTGTCGAGGTCAGCCACAAGGCTGATCGACTCAAGGAACATCTGGAGTTTGCCTACTCCATCGAGCTGATTCCATTCCTCTGGACCCATCGAAGCCGGCCCGGTTTCCTCGAACTCTGCTGCGGCACCGAGGAGTTCCTTCAGGTTCTCCTCCCGACCCATGGCCTCGATCGTCCGTTCGGAACGGATCATGTCGAAGTAGCCAGTATCGTTGAGGGCTGCTTCGAGCGCGACCTCAGGACCGTGAGTGGCCTTGGCAGCCAACAAATCCATCACAGCAACGAACTCGGCAATCGCGTTCTGCGCTCTGCCCGTCAGCGCAACGATCTCATCCACACGCCGCAGCGCGTCCATGAATGTGACCCCAACGGACTCGGCAAAGCGGTCGATGTGGGCGACCGAGGTGTCGCCAATCGAACGCTTCGGAGTGTTGATGATCCGCTTGATGGCAACCTGATCATCTGGGTTCACGATCGCTCGGAGATAGGCAAGCGCGTCCTTGACCTCCTTGCGGTCGTAGTACTTGAGCCCACCAACCACCTGGTACATGACCCCGAATCTGACGAACAGCTCCTCGATCACGCGGGATTGCGCGTTCGTTCGATAAAACACAGCAACATCGTCAAGGCCGACACCGGTGTCTCGCAGCCTCGCGATCTCCTCGGCTATGTACGCAGCCTCCTCGTGTTCATCCTCGGCTTCGAAGACCACTATGTGCTCGCCAGCACCTTCGTCGGTCCAAAGCCTTTTCGGCTGCCGGCTCGCGTTGTTGGCGATCACTGCGTTCGCTGCATCGAGAATGGTCTGGGTGGATCGGTAGTTCTGCTCCAGCAGGATCACCCGAGTGTCGGGATAATCCTTCTCGAACCCCATGATGTTGCGCATGTCCGCACCGCGGAAGGCATAGATGGACTGATCCGAGTCACCAACGACACACACGTTCCTGTGTTTGGCAGCGAGCATCTTGACAAGCATGTACTGGGCCTGATTCGTGTCCTGATACTCGTCCACCAGTATGTATTGGAAGCGACTCTGCCACCGCTCGAGCACCTCGGGAAATGCCTGGAGGATCTCGACGGTGAGCGTGAGAATGTCATCGAAATCCACTGCCGAAGCCTCAACCAGACGCTGCTGGTACAGGCGAAAAATGTCCGAGACCTTCTCGTGGTAGAAGCCCGAGTCCTGAGAGGCGTACGTCTCGTAGTCGATGAGTTCGTTCTTCGCCTTCGAGATCGCCGCCTTCATCTGACGCGGAGGGAACCTCTTTGGATCAAGGTCGAGATCCTTGATGACCATCGTGATGAGACGCGTCGAGTCGGCATTGTCATAGATGGAGAACGAGCTTCGGTATCCGAGACGGTGAATCTCCTGGCGGAGGATCCTTACACAGGCCGAGTGAAAAGTCGATACCCACATGTTGTTGGCGACAGGGCCCACGAGCCGCGAAACGCGCTCCTTCATCTCGCCAGCCGCCTTGTTCGTGAAGGTGATCGCGAGTATCTCGTATGGAGAGACTCCAAGATCACGAACGAGGTGAGCGATACGGTACGTGAGCACCCTCGTCTTCCCCGAACCAGCCCCTGCCACCACAAGCACAGGCCCCTCGGTCGCGGCGACAGCCTCTCTCTGTGAGGGGTTCAGATCGGCGAGAAGTGCAGACTCAGACATGGGTGGCAAACGTAGTAGAGAGATGCCAGTATCAGCATCTCGTAGACGGTAAAGGGGAACCCGGTAAACGGTACGCTCGTCGGAACTCGCTCACGGTAGACGGCACGGAGCGCTGTTGTGGCTTTCCGAATACCGTCTACGGTCAGCTGTCTACAGATTCTTCAGCTCGCAGCGGCCGTGAGGCCGCTGAAGCATCAGCTCGCTATGACTGACTCGTCAACTCCAGCGTCACTTTTGGATTCGCCGGTCTCGATCAGGCCGCGCAGGGTCTCCACGAGTGCGCCCTTCCCGAAATCAGCCTTGTCGAAGAACGCATCAACGCCTGCTCGTTCCGCTCGCGATCGATCCTCCTGAGAAGCAACGCCGGACAACATGACGATCGGGATCACTCCGTAGCGTTGGCGGACCATGTGTACGAGGGCCACACCGTCGGCACGTGGCATGGAGAAATCGACCACAAGTGCATCGACATCGTTTCTCGAGAGAACGGCAAGAGCGTCTGACACGCTTCCTGCGGCAACGGTTGAGAATCCGTGAGATGCGAGAACACCCGATACGACCTGACGAACGCCCTGACTGTCGTCAACGACGAGCACTTTGTGAACGGGTCCCTCCGAGACGACGACCGTTGATCGCATGCGCTCGGCGATGCGGCCTGGATCAACGAGCAACACAGTCTCATTTCCACCGAGAAGTGCAACTCCACTGACAACCGAGGAGCCGCTGAGCAGCGGACCGAGATCCTTCGTCGCCACCTCATGGGTCCCGAGCACCTCATCAACCGCGACAGCGATCAGGCCGGTTGGGCTCTGGATCACCATGATCTGAGATGGCATACCTTCCATTTCGAGACCGGCCAGGGATGCGAATGAGGAGTATGGAACACTCTCATTCTTGAATCCGATCGATGTGCCCTTCTCCGTGACCGATATGGAGACGTCGGGAACCGCGGCGATTTCGACGATAGAGGACTCCGGGATGCCCCACATCCTGCCACCGGCGGCGAACATCTGGGCTCTTTGGAGGGCTCGGTGCGCTGGCATCGTTATCACGAGGCTGGTTCCTCTCCCTCGCTCGGATTCGAGTGTCATGGAGCCGAACACCTCTTCAACGATCTCGATGACACGGCCAAGACCTGATCCGGAACCGGTGAACTCGGAAGACTCAGGGTTGGTGGAGAAACCATCCGAATAGAGGACGGATCGAAGATCATCCGCTGATGGATCATCGCCGACGAGTCCACCCTCGATGGCCTTCTCGCGCACTGCGGCCCAGTCGACACCAGCGCCGTCATCTGAGATGGCGAGCTGAAGATGCTGGTCGTTCCTGCTGACGGCGACTTTGACGCGGCCAACCGACGCCTTGCCCTCGGCCGCTCTGACATCCTTTGGCTCAAGACCATGCGTGACGGCATTGACAACAAGTTGGCGAACAACTTCGCCGATTCGATCGAGGAGTTGTCGGTCGATCAACGTGTCTTCACCCTCCACGACGAGCTCAACGTCGCGCTCAACCTTCTTCGACAAGTACTTGACCAGTTGCGGCAAAGTCGAGGTGACGCTCGAGATCGGAACGACAGTGAGGCTCAGAGCAGCAGATTCGAGTTGTACCGATGCCCTGCGAACTGACTCCAGCGACTCCAGGACTCCTTCGACCGCTGCTGCCGTCGTGCCACGAGGTGCGGTCGAGAGCACTTGAGATGCCTGCTTCACCGCGGAGTCGATGTCGATTCGAACCGTGGCGACGTCGTTGATCATCCGGAAGAGTCGTCCGGCGTTCACAGGAACGGACTCCTCGGTTGCCCATGTTTCAACCGCGCCCACGAGGCCGCCAAGATCGTATGCCTGGTTCTTGTCGGGATCGAGAACCGACCGTGCGCCTTCGACAACGGTCAAAGTCGGCGGATCCTCCAGAGACGCGGACGTACCATCCGTTGCGCCTCCAGCCATCGTCGGGGTAGCCGACGGTGTCGACTCTGCGACGAACTCGTATGTGATCGATGGTGTTGCAAGTCTCCCGTCAGCGCCTGGTTCGAAAACCAGCGGCTCTACTGCGGACTGGGCAGGTGGGGCCTCGCTGGGGTCCTCAGCGGCTTCGGCCGAGGCGTCAACGAATACATCGACCGTCCGCTCGGGTATCTCCTGCTCCGGTTGTTCGCGCACCGCAGCGACAGCCTCCTCAGCGGAAGACTCCGCTGATGGTTTGCTGGTCGGCGCGTCGGTCTCGGACTCGGGAGCCGGAGCGTCGACTGAGCCAGATGTAGTGCTCTCGATCTCGGTTGTGGCGGCCGCATCAACATGATCGGTTCCGGCCGTGTCAACGCCGTCTTCGTCCTGAGCGATCTCAACCTCTTGTTCGACCGTCTCGATATGCACATCGATGTCGTCGAGTGGTTCTTCAGTAGCAGCAGCCGGTTCATCAATTGGAGGTGAAACTGGCTCGAGTGGTTCAGACTCTACCGAGGCATCAGCAGTCTCAAGCGGCTCAGGAAGCGCGTCGAGAAGCTCGGGATCGACGATGAGTGTTCGGACGGTGTCGATCGCATCCGATACACCTGCGTACTCACCACCAAGCGCAGGTGGTATCGCCTCGGCGAGCATCAGAAGCGTACGCCCAAGCATCGAGGAAGGGTCCAGGTCGCCCTGCTGGATGAAACGCCACACGAATTCGCATGCCTCTCCCCCTCGGGCAATCCCCTCGTACCCCATCACTCGGCCGGTGCCCTTGATCGTGTGACCCTCGCGTAGCATGCGACCAGCAAGTTCTGAAGTGATCTCACCATCCATCATTGCGCGCGCACCCTCGGCCAAACTGGCCGATCGCTCATCGAGTTCGTCCTTGAAAAGCTTCTCGAGTTCGGGGTCGTTCTGCCAATCCATTACTGCACCATGAAGTCGGGTGTTGTGTTCACATAGGCATATCGGACACGCATCAATGGGTCTTAAGGACTATGACTAGTTATTACGAGTATTGGACGCAAGCGGGCACCAACGCACACCGTGTGCGCGATGGTCGAATTCTGGCCTACTCCCACTCGATCGTGGCTGGGGGCTTTGACGAGATGTCATAGGCAACGCGGTTGATGCCCTCGACCTCGTTGATGATCCGTGAGGAGATCTTTGCGAGGACCTCATATGGCAGCCGGGCCCAATCGGCGGTCATCGCGTCATCCGAGGTCACAGCTCTCACGATCAGTGGATACGCATACGTGCGGCTGTCTCCCTGGACACCGACTGTCTTGACAGCTGGTAGAACGCCGAAGGTCTGCCAGATCTCTCGATACAACCCGGCCTTTCGGATCTCGTCAAGAACGATGACGTCAGCGGCACGCAGGATGTCGAGGCGTTCCTTCGTGATATCGCCGATGATTCTCACAGCAAGACCTGGTCCAGGGAAAGGCTGACGCCACACGATCTCCTCGGGCAGTCCCAGTTCCTCTCCGACGGCACGGACCTCGTCCTTGAAGAGGTCCCTGAGCGGCTCAATGAGCTCGAACTTCATGTCGTCGGGAAGTCCTCCCACGTTGTGGTGGCTCTTGATCTTCGCCGCGTCCTTGGTCCCCGACTCGATGACATCGGGATACAACGTGCCCTGGACGAGATGATCCGCACCTTCGATCTCGGCGGCGACCTCCTCAAAGACACGAATAAAGGTCTCTCCGATGATCTTCCGCTTCTCCTCGGGATCGGTCACGCCCTCGAGAGCGGTGAGAAACCTGTCCTCGGCCCTGACGTGGACCAGGTTCATGTGGAACGTGTTGCGGAAGGTCTCCTCGACCTGGGCCCCTTCGCCCTCGCGCATCAGCCCATGATCGACGAACACACACACAAGCTGATCGCCGATCGCCTTGTGAACCAGTGCGGCGGCAACGGACGAGTCAACGCCACCGGACAGCCCACAGATGGCGACCCCTCCACCAACCGCCTCGCGGATCGCATCGACAGACTGCTCAATGATCCCGGCGTGTGTCCAGGTCGGCCTGGCGTGACACACCTCCCACAAGAACTGCTCAAGCACGCGCTGACCATGCTCCGTGTGTTTCACCTCAGGGATGGAACTGCACCCCGTAGAGACGCTTTTGTGTGTGTTCCATTGCTGCCACGGGGGCGTCCGGCGTCGATGCCGTCACGACAAAACCGTCGGGGGCCTCAGAGACAGCGTCGTTGTGGCTCATCCATACCTGCTGGGATTCGGGCTGGTCGGAGAAGAGCCGCGATTGGTTCACAACGGAGAGTTTTGCCGGGCCAAACTCAGAGGTTCCGGTCGAGGCAACTATGCCCCCAAGGCTCTGGGCCATTACCTGATGCCCGTAGCAGATGCCGAGCACAGGTATCCCCAGTTCGAAGATCTCGGGGTCGATCCCATACGCGTCCTCCGCGTAGACCGACGAAGGACCGCCTGAAAGAATGATACCTACGGCGCTCCTCGCTCTGACCTGCTCCGCCGTGACGTCGCGAGGAACGATCTCCGAGAACACCCTCGCCTCGCGAACACGGCGCGCTATCAGCTGTGCGTACTGGGCTCCGAAGTCGACAACGAGTATTCGATCGAAGTCACCCTGTGATGCGTGGCCGGAAACGGATGGCCCTGCCATCAACCCATCCCCACACCTTGGGACCGTTGCAGTTGCTTCCCCTCGGTCTGGAGTGAGGGTGCGATCATCACTTCTGCCTTCTGAAACGCTTTAACCGTTGCGTATCCAGTAGTTGCCATCGAGCCTCTGAGGCCGCCGAAGAGGTTCCTTCTTCCATCGTTCTCATGCGCGGGCCCGACAAGGATCTCCTCGATGGTTCCGAGTGTCCCCGTGTGCACTCGGGATCCCCTCGGGAGAGTTGCGTGGAAGGTCGCCATGCCCCAGTGGTATCCCTTTGAAGGCGATTCGGCCGCCGCTGCCATCGGCGATCCCAACATCACGGCGTCGGCACCGACAGCAATCGCCTTGGAGATGTCGCCACCGGTACGCATCCCACCGTCGGCGATGACATGGACGTACCTGCCCGACTCCTCAAGGTAGGCTGAACGCGCAGCTGCTGCGTCAGCGATCGCCGTCGCCTGCGGGACACCGATTCCAAGCACACCTCTTGTCGTGCACGCGGCACCAGGGCCGACCCCAACGAGCACGCCGACGGCACCGGTGCGCATAAGATGGAGAGCACCCGAGTACGAGGCAGTTCCGCCGATGATGACCGGCATCTCAACTTCCCTGATGAACGTATTGAGATCCAGCGGCTCCTCACGAGAGGACACATGCTCGGCTGACACCACCGTGCCCTGGATGACGAGCACGTCGAGCCCGCCTGCCTTGGCGTAGTCGATGTAGCGCGCAACGGTGGATGGTGTGAGGCTCCCACATGCAACAACTCCGGCATCCTTGATCTCCCTCACACGTTGCGTGATCAGATCCGGGTCAACGGGAGCGTCGTAGAGCTCCTGCATCCTGCGAGTTGCATGCTGGTTGTCCAGCGAAGCTATCTCGTCATAGACAGGAATTGGGTCCTCGTATCGGGTCCAGAGCCCCTCGAGATTGAGGGTCGCGAGGCCGCCAAGCCGACCGATTTCGATCGCGGCGAGCGGCGTGACAGCAGAATCCATGCCTGACGCCATCATTGGGAGGTCAAAGGTGTATGCGTCGAGCTCCCAGCTCAGATCGACGTCCTCCGGATCCCTCGTCCGTCTCGTCGGGACGATCGCGATGTCGTCAAATCCCCAAGCTCGACGACCGGATTTGCCCTTCCCGATCTCTATTTCCACAAGCAACCTCCGCTAACGCCAGCACTCGATCAAGAGTAGTCACCAGATGCCAGAAGTCAGCTATCTGGTCAATAGCTCTTCAGCCCCGTAACCCCACGGACTTCATCCATGTATCTGAGCGCGCTCTCATTGGCGCGGATTCCACTGGAGCGAAGCACATCGCGAACATCTCCATTGTTCAACGCCTTGTAGCGATTCTTTACCGGTTCGACCTCTGCAATGACTGCATTGGCCACCGCATCCTTGAACGCTCCGTAGCCGCCCGACCCATACTCGTCCACAAGCACGTCGATCGAATCGCCTGTACACGCTGACATGATCTCGAGCAGATTCGCGATCCCCGGTTTCTCCGAGATGTCGTAACGCACCTCCGGGTCGCTGTCGGTGACGGCCGATCGGATGCGCTTCCGAATCACATCAGGATCATCAAGAACAGAGATACGGCTCTTGACCTGAGGATCGGACTTCGACATCTTTTCCGTTGGATCCGTGAAGGACATCACTCGTGCTGAAGTCTCTGGGATGTATCCCTCAGGAATGGGGAACGTGTCTCCGAACTTGTTGTTGAACCGTTCGGCGAGGTCACGCGTCACCTCGATGTGCTGGCGCTGGTCATCACCAACGGGGACCATGTTCGCGTGATGGAGAAGTATGTCTGCCGCCATCAGCACCGGATAGGAGTAGAGGCCGAGATTGGAGGCTGTACCTCCAGCCGTCTTCTCCTTGAACTGCGTCATCCGATTCAGCACACCCATGGGCATCATCGTTCCGAGAATCCACGCAAGCTCCGCGTGACCTGGAACCTGGCTCTGGGTATAAAGGAGTGACCGATCCGGGTCGACGCCGAGGGCGAGAAGCACTTTCGCCGTGTCGATGCGGTTCCTCTCCAGTTCGGCCGGGTCGTAGTCAACGGTCATTGCATGCATATCAACGATGCAGTAGATCGTGTCGTACTCGTCCTGGAGCTGCACCCAGTTCCGGAGCGCGCCGAGGTAGTTGCCAAGATGGATATTGCCTGTCGGCTGAACGCCAGAGAAGATCTTCTGTTGCATCCAGCGAGCTTACCCGCGTCGCCGATCTCGCCCGTTCTGTGGGCTGACAGCCGCATTGAATGCGGTCCAGGAGGCTGGGTTTCGGTTTCGTCTTGACCTGGAGGGGGATATGGGGCATACTCGCCGGCAATGCAGACCACGTCCACCACGATTATTATCATCTAGCGCACACGTCACACACGTGTGCGCTTTCGAACCCTCCGCAAGTCGGAGGGTTCTCTCGTTGAAGGGGAACAACCATGAACCGATCGGTCGAGATCTACGACACCACCCTGCGCGACGGTACCCAGCAGGAGGGTATCTCTCTCACGGTGCGCGACAAGCTCAAGATCTGCACACTGCTCGACGACCTCGGGGTGTCCTACGTCGAGGGAGGATGGCCTGGAGCCAATCCGAAGGAAGATGAGTTCTTCGACCGTGCCCGCACCGAACTCGACCTGGCAACCGCGACGCTTGTGGCATTTGGTGCAACCCGCAAGGCCGGAATGAAACCAGAGGATGACCCGCAGGTTCAGAAACTCCTAGCCGCAGAGACCACCACGGTCTGCCTCGTCGGCAAGACATGGGACTACCACGTCGAGCACGCACTGCGCACCTCGCTCGATGAGGCAGTAGCAATGATCGGGGACACCGTCGCGTATTTCAGTGGCCTGGGCCGTGAGGTCTTCTTCGATGCCGAGCATTTCTTCGACGGGTACCGGACGAACCCCGAGTTCGCTGTTGCGGCGATCCAGGCCGCACACGATGCCGGCGCTGCGAGGTTGGTGCTGTGCGACACCAACGGTGGATTCCTGAGCCATGAGGTCGAGCGCATCGTGGGAGAGGTCACAGAGGCCGTCCCGGACGCCACCTTTGGGTGTCACTTCCACAACGACTCAGGCATGGCTGTTAGCAATTCGCTCACTGCCGTACAGACGGGTGTGTACCAGGTCCAGGGGTGCATCAACGGCTATGGGGAGCGGACAGGGAACGCTGATCTCTGCTCCGTCATCCCGAACCTGTCGCTCAAGATGGGAATCGAGACGATTCCGGCGGATCGTATCGGTCGTTTGACGTCGGTATCGCATCACATCGCAGAGGTCGTGAACCTCACCCTGGATCCACACCTCCCCTATGTCGGGGCATCGGCATTCACCCATAAGGCTGGCCTCCACACATCGGCACTTGCCAGGCGACCGGATGCCTACGAACACCTCAGCCCCGCCGAGATCGGGAACGCCACTCGCGTGGTCGTCTCGGAACTTGCAGGAAGGTCGACCGTGCTGGCCAGGGCAGAAGCCGCAGGGTTCAGCTTGACTTCAGAAGAGGCGCAAGCGGTCGTCGACAAGATCAAGACTCGTGAGCATGCGGGGTTCCTGTACGAAGCGGCTGGAGGTTCCTTCGAGTTGCTGGCCCGCGAGGTAACTGGATGGAAACAGGATTTCTTCGATCTGGAGTCCTACCGGGTATTCGTTGAGAACCGCGGCGGCGAGGTGATCGCTGAAGCCACTGTGAAGGTTGTTGTGGGTGGCGAACGCATCGTGTCAACGCGAGAGGGCGATGGGCCCGTCGCTGCCATGGATGGCGCGCTCCGTGCCGCCCTGCGCGAATCCTTTCCGAAGGTGGATCGCATCAAACTCACCGACTACCGGGTGCGTGACCTCGACAGCTCAGACGGTACGAATGCCAGAGTCCGAGTTCTCACGGAGCACACAGATGTCGAGTCGACGTGGGGCTCCGTCGGCGTGCACACCAACGTCATCGACGCATCGTGGACCGCGGTTGCAGACGGTCTCATAGTCGGCCTGCTCCGGGAACAGGCGCGCGACGAGTAGGCGGTAAACGGTACATCTGGTTCTCGACCGTCTACCGTCTACTCTCTACCCCCGACGGAGAGACTCATGCCCCGTCCTATCACCGCAGAAGACCTCTGGAACCTGAAGAGGGTTGGGCAGCCGCAGCACATCCCTGGCACCACCCGGTCAGTCGTTGCGGTGGTGAGCTACGACGAGGACAATGAGATGCACTCTGTGCTCCATGTTGTTGACCGCGACGGCACAACAAGCCAACTCACATCCTCAGAGAGGCACGCCTCTGCACCTGCGCCCTCGCCGGACGGGACCCAGATCGCGTTCCTCGCCAGGACGGGCGAGGAGAAGCCCCAGGTGTGGGTGATGCCACTGAGCGGAGGTGAGGCAAGATGCGTCACCAATCTTGTGCTTGGAGCGAGATATGTCACATGGATTCCACAGACGAACGCCCTTCTCGTTGCTGGGCCGGTGATGAGAGATCATCCATCGGTGGACGCAACAGCAGACTTCATCGAGGAGAACGAAGGCAAAGCACTGCCGGTCGTGACAGAGGATCGAGTCTTCCGACACTGGAAGAAGTGGCTTGCGGGGAGTCATGTCGATCATCTCTTTCGGATGGACCTCGCAGACGACTCGCTGACCGACCTGACACCCGATCTCGACAGACTGATCGGACTGGACGACCTGGAGGGATCGATCACCGTCACACCGGACGGTACGACGGCTATCTTCAGCCTCGACGCAGGAGATCCGGCATGGGAGCGGATCAGCTTCTCGTTGCACTCTGTCCCTCTGACCGGCGGCGATATCACGAGACTTCCCACCGGCGCATCGGCCCAGCAGACGAGGCCCAGAGTGTCCCCTGACGGATCGACCCTTATCTACGGGGCACAATACGAGCAGGACTACTACGCCGATCATGTGAGGATTGTCTCGCATCACCTCGCTACCGGAACCGAGCAGGACCTCACGGCCGCCTGGGACCGGTCGGCCGGGGGCTGGGAGTTCATCAACGACGGGTGCATCGTGTTCAACGCTGAGGACGAGGGCCATGTGCGGCTCTACACGATGGATCTCGAGGGTGGTGCCCCTATCTCGCAAACCTCGACGGGGTCGAACCACGGTCCTCGGCCGGGCATCGACTGCTTCTGGCACCGCACTGAATCCATGCGCCAGCCCCCTGAGGTGGCCATAACTTCGGGTGGTCATACCGAAATCGTGTCCTCGTTCAACACCGACGCGCTGGCCGAGCTGGATCTGCGGTCCGCTGAGGAGATCCGCTTCAACGGCGCCAATGGTGTCCAGATACAGGCCTTCATCATCGAACCGCCGGCATTCGATGACACACGGCAGTGGCCGCTCCTTCACAATGTGCACGGAGGTCCACACAACGGAGTGATAGATAGCTGGCACTGGCGGTGGAACCCCCACGTTATGGCCTCTCCGGGTTACGTCGTTGTTTCGGTCAATTTCCACGGTTCGTCGTCATTCGGTGACGCGTTCACGCGTTCGATCAGGGGTGAGTGGGGTGATATGCCTGCACGGGACATCGAAGCCGCTACAGATCACATGTTGACCCTCGGCTACATCGATCCGCACCGCATGGCGATTGCGGGCGGCTCCTATGGTGGCTATCTCGTGACCTGGCTGACGACGGAGACTGATCGGTACGCCGCGTCAATCTGTCATGCGGGCGTCACTGATCTGCTCGGTCAATGGGCTTCGGACCACACAGCTGGGCGTGAACACGCTGTCGGGGGCGTGCCATGGGAGGACATGGATGCCGTCCAACGCTGGAGCCCGATGGCACATACCCATGAGATCGACACCCCGACCCTGGTGATCCACGGCGAACTGGATTATCGGGTCGTGAACACTCAGGGTCTGGTCCTCTACGGAGCGCTCAAGGCCAAAGGCGTTCCCGCGAGGCTTGTGTACTACCCCAACGAAGGCCACTGGATAGAGCATCGAGAGAACGGACTGCACTGGTGGACCGAGTTCCATGAATGGCTGGACCGGTGGCTGGGGTAGGCATTGGTTGGTAGAACCAATCGGTTCGTGCGAAGCTCACACCATGGAGCCGGAAGACAATAACGAGAGGAGTCGACGGAAACCTCTCGAGGTTGGCACACACAACAGATTCGATTTCGGTCCGGTTGCCGCCACGACAGCCGTCGCCGCTGTCGCGGCAGTTGCAGTCGCCGCAGTTCTGGCGCTGATCATTCCGGGACTCGTGGAAAGACATCTCCTCGAGGCCGAGGCGACCTCGATCCAGGACACTGTCGATCGGATTGCTCGCTCTATCGAATCTGACGGAAGACTGACAGAAGTGAACTTCGCTCAGCTTCAGGTCGATGTTGAACACACCTTGCTCGGCCGTGAAATCGTGCGTGTCAAGGTGTGGGACGATTCAGGGACCATCGTGTTCTCGGATGAAGAACGGCTCATCGGAGCCACCTATCCAATGACCGAGGATCTTCTGGCGGCATTCAGCGGGGAGTTGATCTCTGAGGAGCCCGATCTCGCAAGGCCTGAAAACAAGTACGAGCGGGCCTTTGGAGATCTCCGCGAGTACTACGTCCCGATGGACAGCGGTACACAAGGCGTCGAAGCGGTGTTCGAGGTCTACGAGGTTGCCGACAAGCTCGTTGACACCGTCGCCGACATCCGCTTTGCGGTGTGGACCGCTCTCGGGGTCGGGGCCGCGATGCTTCTTGGAGCCCTCACCGTTGCTGGTGTGGCGAACGCCCGAGCCGAGCGCAGACGTCAGGCACGGTCAGAGCGATTGATAGGGCAACTGATCGAAATCCGAGAAGATGAGAGGACCAGGATTGTCGGAGCGCTCCATGACGATATCGGACAGCCGCTGTATCGGATTCTGTTTGGGCTCCAGGCGAGCCGCGGAATGGTGGAGGAGAATTCCGACGTGGGTCGGGAGCTCGAGCGTCTCGATGAACTCGTCAGGGAAGTGGATGCAACGTTGCGATCCGAGCTCTCGACTCTGCGCGAAGAACCAGGTGTGGAGATCGATCTGGAATTGGCTCTTGCCGAACTGATAGAGGTGAACGAGGCCAGGACGAACCTCGAGATCGACTTCGAATCGGATGTCGACACAGAGCTCCCACTTCCCCACCGAGCGACACTGTACCGTGCTGCCAAGGAAGCACTGATGAACGTCGACAAACATGCACACGCCAGCCGTGTCACTGTCCGGCTCATCGAGGGACGGGATACAACGATGGTTGAGGTAATCGATGATGGCTCAGGCTCCGTTGGACAGCCAGGACTCGGTTTGACGACAACCAGGGACAGGCTCGAATCGATCGGCGGCGGCATCGACATCGTTGATGCGAAGGGCGGAGGCACCCGCTTTCGTGCATGGGTACCCGTCGATCATCCGGTGCCACGATGATCAAGATTGCTATCGCAGACGATCACCGAATAATCAGGGAGGGACTCGACCTGCTTCTTGCTGGTACCGACAGCGTCGAGATCGTTGCACATGCATCCGACGGACCTGAACTCATCGAACTTCTCGAAACAATAGACATCGACGTTGTTCTCCTCGATGTACGCATGCCGAAGATGACAGGACTCAACGTACTTGAGAGTATCAAGGAGCTCGGCCTGGAAGTCGCAGTGGTCATGTTGAGCATGTATGGAGATCCGGTATATGTGAGTCGAGCGATCGAACTCGGAGCATCGGGCTATCTACTCAAGAGCGTCGGATACGACGAGCTTGTGACGGCGATCGAGATGGTTGCCGATGGGAAGTCGTACTTCCAGGCAGAGGTGAGCGGTCCCCTTGTAGCTCGCATGGTTGGAACAGGCGCTCGCGGCCCCGTCGGTGAAATGACCGTGGAGCAATTAAGGATTCTCCAGCTCCTCGCCGACGGTGTTGACAACTCGGGAATCGCTGACGCCCTATCCATGAGCGAACCAATAGTGAAGGCAAGACTCAGAACGATCTACGGCTCACTCGGAGTGCAACGCCGCTCCGAAGCGGTCGCCGTTGCGATGCGCCTCGGGCTGATCACATAGGAGAAAGTTCACAGTTCACAGTTCACAGTCGGAACGCTCCTGAAATCCAACGCCGTCAGGCTCTCCTGCCAACTGTGAACCTCTTCGAACTGTGGATTCCTGACCAATAGAGCCAAAGGTCACTACCGCGACTATCGAAAGGTTCGGTTCGAGAGGCCCAAAAGACACCTCCATTGGTCCTTCCGCCACTACCTGATCCGATCGGTCAGACGTACGTTGTGTGCATGACAACTCAATGCCACGAAGAAGGTGGCGGAACGACCGAGGA